>Ga0075436_100000068_pt1 | contig 62600 bp, 56 predicted proteins | sample RhiMethybrSRZTD5_FD_75303 | JGI IMG/M metagenome (GOLD analysis project Ga0075436, IMG submission 75303) | Populus rhizosphere microbial communities from Tennessee, USA - Rhizosphere MetaG P. TD hybrid SRZTD5 | ecosystem: Host-associated > Plants > Roots > Rhizosphere > Soil | place: USA...
CCGAAGCCGTGACCATGGCGAACGCACACAACGCCAGGCCGGATGCCCGGTCGCACCTTCGCTCGAATCGTGACCGCCGCCTGCGGAGAGGCCACCTCGATGCGGTCTCCATCCTTGATTCCCAAGCGGGCGGCATCGCTCGCGTTGAGCTCGGCCCAGTTCTCGCTACGGATCTTCATGAGGATCGGATTGTTCTGCGTCGTGAGGTTGCAGTGCATCTCGAATTTGGTATTGATCAACTGGAATGGGTAGTCGGCGTCGGGAATCACACTGCGCTCTCGGTATTCCGGCAGCGCGTTGTACCCGTTCTTCGCGAACGCCTCGGACATCAGCTCGATCTTGCCGGTCGGGGTTGAAAAGCCCGACTGCCGGTACTTGTGATACTTCAGCTCGCCCGACCAGAATCCTGTTTTCTTCATCGTCTCGAGGTCAGTGGGCAAGCCACCGATGATCCGACGTCCCCACTCTTCCCACGAGTTCCACCGAAACAGGTCGCCATATCCCATCTTTTCGGCGAGCCCGCGGACGATCTCGTATACCGGCCGTGCCTCGTGGTATGGCGGCAGCGCCGGCACGCAGATAATCGCTTCCGGTGGCATGGCGAGGCTCTGACGGATCTCCGCACGCTCGTAGAACGACGCTTCGGGCAGCACGAACTCGCATTCTGCTGCCGTCTCGCTGAAGTACGTATCGATCGCCACCGACAGCTCCAGCGCCTGGACCGCCTTGCGGTACAGCGCCGTGTTCGGCTCACTCATGACCGGATTCGTGCATTGGAAGAACAAGCCCTTCACGGGGTACGGCGTTCCTTCGAGAATCGCCTTCGGCAACAGTTGCGTTGGAAGATCAGGCGCGAGCGGGTAGCCCATGGCGACATGCAGCGGCGGGCGCGCGGGCTTGGTCTTGCGCTCGTCGGGAATCGTGAGCGGCGGCTGAAGTGGCGCCCAATCCTTGAGGATCAAATTGCCCGGCCCGTCGATCTGCCCGGTGAGCGCGTCGAGGATGTACACGAGCCGCGAGGCGTCGAGGCCGTTGGCGTAGTTTCCAAGTCCCTTGAATGTCTCGATGATCGCCGGGCGCGCGCTCGCGAACTCGCGCGCCAGCCGCCGGATGGTATTGGCCGCGACACCGGTGATGCTCGCCGCCCATTCGGGCGTGTAGCCTCGCGCGATCACGTGCCGACAGAACTCGTCAAAGCCGTGAGTCCACTGACGGCAGAACGGCTCATCGTAGAGCCGCTCCTGCACGATGACGTGCGCCATTGCGAAGAGCAGCGCACCGTCTGTCCCCGGCGCGATCGGGATCCACTCGTTAGCCTTCTCCGCCGTGGCTGTGAAGGCCGGGTCGACCACGATGAGACGAGCGCCGTTTGAGACCGCGGCCAACAGACCCCGGCTCTCGTAGAGATTCTGATTGGCACCCAGCATGTTTATGCCGAGGAGCATCACGAACTTCGCGTTCTCGTAGTCGTGGACGGGAAAGACGTGCCCGAGCACCGTTAGCGCAGCCAGACGCCGATCCTGCTCGCACGCGGAAGTGTGCCCGTAATAGTTCGGGGTGCCGTAGCACTCGGTGAGAAAGAGCTGAGCGAAGACGCTGTTGGGATCGACGTGCCAGAGGTACGCCACGGCCTCCGGCCCGTACTTCGCCTTGATGTCAGTCAGCTTCCGTGCGATCTGCGTGAACGCTTCGTCCCAGCTGATGCGCTCGAACCGGTTTGGGCCGATGCGTCGCATCGGGTGCTTGAGGCGATTGTCGTCCTTCGCGAGCACGTGGCTCGCTTCGCCCTTCACACAGCGTGAGCCCTTCGTGGACGCTCGTGTATTGCCGCGAACATAGACGACTTCGCCTCGGCGCGTGAAGACCTCCGTCGGACAGGTCCATGGGCATACGTAGCAGATGCCAGGAGTCATCTCCGCGTCGCGGAGCCGTTCCAGCGTCTCCGTCGTGCCGGCCGTCTCCTTCATAAGCGCCTCATGCCTTCGGTCGCGCAGGTGCCGGCAGCCATACCGCGTGCGGCCGCCGGCGCGAGCGACCTACTTCATCCACTTCGGCGTGAAGACCTCGAAGTCGCCATTCTTGACCTGAAGCCACGACATCTCGCGGATCATGAAGTGTTCGGGCGCGTTGCCTTTGCCGATGGTCACGCTCGGGATGAGACCGCCCTTCCAGTCCCTGATGGTTTCCAGCGCCTCAACCAACCCATCGCGCGTGACCTTGTTCGTCTCCTTCGGCATGCGGCCAAGCGCCTCGGTGACGACCTGAGCGCCCGCGTACCCCCACATGTGGATCGCGTCCGGCTCCTCATTCGGGTAGTACTTCTTGAGAAGGGCGACGAACTGCTTCATCTGCGGATCCGGGGAATTCGGACGGCGGAAGATCGTGCTGAAGTAAGCGCCGTCGACCGCTTCCTTGCCCGCGAGCTCGATCACCTTCGGGCTCTGCCCGAAGAACACCACGACCACCGGCGCCTTCCATCCAAGCTTTTGTCGTTCGGTGAAGAAGCGCGCAGCGTGCTCCGGTGCACAGGAGCAGAGGTGCACATCGGGATTCGCTCCCTTCATCTTGATGACCTGCGCGCTCACGTCCAGCTCGTTTTTCTCATAGGGCTCCTTCGCGACGAGCTGAACGCCGTACTTCGAAAGGACCGACTCGATGCCTTCGATGTGCGTCTTTCCGGATGGGTCGTTCTGGTAGAGGAGGGATACGGTCTTCGCCCCAAGCTGCTCCTTCGCAAAACGCACGAGATCCTGGCCTTCCGTTTTGTAGCTCGGGTAGAGCGGGAAGACGTACTTCGACGGGAAGTCCAGGTTCTTGGCGGCTCCCGTGCCTGCGCCAAGGAGCGGAACCTTGTTTTCTGCGATGTAGTCGATCACGGCACTCGTCGGCGCCGAGCCGAGCGGGTTGGCGATCGCAAAGCAGTTATCGCGCTCGATGAACTCCTTCACGACGACCGTCGTCCGTGAGGGGTTGTACTGATCGTCGACCATCTTGAAGTTGATCTTTCGACCGTTCACGCCCCCCTGTTCGTTGACATGCCGGTACCAGACGTCAGCGCCTTTCCCCATGCGGAAGTACGTGGACTCTTTGCCCGTCATCGGCTGATAGGAGCACAGCAAGATCTCCTTATCGGTTACGCCAGGCGCCTGAGCATTGGCTACGTCCGCGAGCCCCATTCCGGCCGCGGCGACCAGCATCATTACTGCGATCATCCGTTTGTGCATGACCGACCCTCCTGGATTGGCGAACACTGCGCCTTACCCCGCCGCCTGACGACCGAGGTACGACCGCACTACGTCGTTACGATCCTTCAGTTCCTCCGCTGTACCCTCGAGCACGACTCGGCCCACCCGGAGCACATAGGAATAGTGGGCAATGGACAATGCCTGATAGGCGTTCTGCTCCACGAGCAGCACGGTGACGCCGTCCGCATTGATGGTGCGAATGATCTTGAAAATCTCGGCAACGAGCTTGGGCGCGAGCCCGAGCGACGGCTCGTCGAGCAAAAGGATCCTCGGTCGAGCCATCAATGCCCGGGCGATCGCAAGCATCTGCTGCTCACCACCTGAGAGCGAGCCGCCCGCCTGTTTGCTACGCCGATCGAGGATTGGGAAGTAGCTGTAGACACGCGCGAGGTCATCTACGAGGCTGCCATCGCGGCAGTACGCACCCATACGGAGGTTCTCGTGGACCGAGAGTCCCGCGAAGATACGTCGGCCTTCCGGAACCTGCACGACTCCGCGCCGGACGATTTCCTCGGGGGTGAGCCGGTCGAGGCGGTCGCCGTCAATCGCGATGCTACCGGCAGAGGTGCGCAATAGCCCCGAGATGGCACGCAAGGTTGTACTCTTGCCGGCGCCATTGGCGCCTAAGAGCGCGACGATTTGCCCATCGCTGACCTTTAGCGTGACTCCTTTCAGGGCCTTGATTTGTCCGTAGCCCACCTCGACTGTCTCGAGGCTAAGCACGGACGGGCACCGCCTCACCCAAGTACGCCTCTACAACCGCTGGGTGATTCAAGATCTCCTGCGGTGACCCTCGGGCGATGTTTCGGCCGAAGTCCAGCACGGTAACTTCGTCGCAGACCGCACGCACCAGCGACATATCGTGCTCAACGACGAGGACGGTTACTTTCCGCTCGCGATTGATATTGCGAATGATCACGCTCAGTTCGCGCGTTTCCTCCTCGTTGCAGCCGGCGACGGGCTCGTCCAAAAGCAACAGCGTCGGCTCAGCAGCAAGCGCGCGCGCGAGTTCGACACGCTTCTGATACCCGAATGGCAGGTGGACAACCTGCTGGTCGAGCACGTCCGTCAAACCGAACATTTCGGCCATTCGATCCGCGCGCTCTCGCAGCGCCGCTTCGCGCTTGAGACCTGACGGCAGTGAAAGCATCGCCGCCAGCGGATTCCCGAGATGGCTATGCATACCGATCAGGATGTTGTCGAGCGTCGAACGGGATCGAAACAGATTGATGTTCTGAAACGTGCGGGCGATCCCCAGACGGATCACGTCGTGAGGGCCGAGATTGCTGAGATCGCGACCACGGTACTCGATGCTCCCGTTGGCGTACGTCTGGAAGCGGCTGATGCAATTGAAGAGTGTTGTCTTCCCGGCACCATTCGGCCCGATGAGGCCGTAGATGCTTCCAGCAGGAACGTTCATGTCGACGCCATCGAGCGCGGTCAGGCCCCCAAAGAAGACGCGCACGCCGCGGACGGTCAAAAGGTCCACGGCTATCCTCGTCCCACCGAGACCTGGTTCACGACACGGGTTATTGGCTGCGCGCAGCGGCGGTGGATGCGCCGGAACAGGCGCGCGAGCACGCCGGCCATACCCTCAGGCGCGAAGAGAAGAACCGCGATCAATGCGACGCCGTTCAGGATGTAGGCGAAGTCTCGCAGCTCGCCGAGGTAGTACGGCACCATCACCACGAACCCGGCGCCGAGGGCGGAACCCAAGAGCGATCCCTGGCCCCCAACGACCACAGCCGTGAGGAAATCGACGGACAGCCAAGCATCGCCGAACGTCTCCGTGGAGACGTAGCGGTTGTGGTGCGCGAACAGCGCGCCGCCCGCACCCGTCATCGCCGCGCTGATCGAGAACGCGAGCGTTTTGTATAGCCGCAGATGGATGCCCATCGCCTCCGCGGCACGTTCGGAATCGCGCATGGCCACAAATGCCCGGCCTACACCAGATCGAATGATGCTCCACGAGGCGAGCATGACGAGCGCCATGACGACGAGGACGACGTAGTAAAAGCCAACGTCTTTCACTTGCAACCCGAGGACCGAATTCTTTCCGAGCTGAATGCCTTCACGGCCCTCGAAGACGGGCCAGTTGTTCAGGATGGCGCCAACAGCCAGTGCGAAGCCCAAGGTGGCGATCGCCAGAAACGCGCCACCAAGTCGCAGGCAGATCATTCCGAGCCCGAAGCCGATGACGCCCGCGAGTACGGCGCCGACCAGCAGCCCCGGAACCACCGACGTTCCGAGGTGCTTCGCCATCAATGCTGTCGCGTACGCTCCAATGGCGAAGAAGCCACCATGGCCGACGGTCACGAGCCCCGTATACCCGGTCAAGAGATTTACGCCGACGGCTGCGATCACGTAGGCAAAGGTGAAGGCGAGCAGGCTCGCATAGAAACTCGGAATGACGGCTGGAAGCGCGAGCAGAATGCCGAAGGCCAGAACCGTCAGCGTCAGCTGCCAGCCTCGCTCCGACATCTTCTAAATCTCCCGCCGCGCCCTACCGCCGAATAGACCGCGTGGCTTAAAGGCAAGCACGAGAACGATCAACACGAAAGCGATCGTGACTTTGTACTGTGCGCCGAGGTAGCCGCCGGCAAGATTTTCCGCGACCCCGATAATGAGCGAGCCAATCACCGCGCCGGGCAGCGAATACAATCCGCCGAACACCGCACCGACGTAGCCCTTGACGAGTACGCCGTCCATCATCTGCGTGCTGACGTACACGAGTGGGGCGAGCAGAATTCCGCTCACGGCGGCCAACATTCCGCCCACCGCCCAGGTCAGCAGCACGATCGAACGTACGGGTATCCCCATCAGCTGGGCCGCAACGGGATCTTCGGTGATCGCTCGCATCGCGATGCCGGGCTTCGTGAACCGGAAGAAGAGATAGAGGATCGCGCCAACAACCGCTGCCACCAGCATGTTGAAGAGATGGGCTTGGCTGATGAGGGTGCCGCCGATGGAAATCGGTGCGCTCGAAAACAGTGCGGGAAAGGACTTGGTGTCGCGGCCCCAGATCCAACCGGCCACGCCGTGAAGGATGTAGAAGACGCCTAAGGTTGCGGTGAACAACGTCAGCCAGTCGGCGCCTTCGATTGGCCGCATGATGAGACGCTCGACGACGACAGCCAGCGCCGTGACGGCGAGGACCGTCGCGAATGTGGCCACAATGAGGCTCCCACGCGAATGTTCCAGGACCACGAGCGCGACGAACGCCCCGACCATGCTGAAGTCGCCCTGCGCGAGATTGATCGTGCGGGTGTTGCGGAATATGAGAACGATTCCGATCGCTGTGAGGGCGTAGAGACTACCGGTCGCGAGGCCGCTGACGAACTGCTGCGCCAGCATTTCTGAGCTACGCCCGCCGCTTCAGCAGACGCAGTATGGGGCGCTGTCGGACGGTCGTTGCGGCAGTCAGCGCGTTACATGCTGTGCCGCGCTGCTCATTCTCGAGCTTCATCAGAGTTCGCATCCGGCCGAGATCGTCACGACCGGCCTTGTCGTCAACGAGCTGCGGAGCCGCCTTCAAGAGCGCTCGGTAGACCGGGTGCGCCTGCGCCGATGCGGAAATGCCGTAGAAAACGAATGGGCCACGCCGGGTCGCGATCAGGAGCCCGCTCCGCCGCAGCGGACCGAGATGACGTGAGATCTGGTATTGCGGCAGTCGAAGAATTGCGACGAGCTCGCAGACGCAGAGATCTGGGGTTCGAGAGAGCAGGCTCAGGATGCGAAGTCGTGTGTCGTCAGCGAGAAGCCGCAGAAACTTCGCGCCGTTGGTCGGCAGTTTCAGCGAGGGGGCATATGCACCGTTGCGCATGCCAATCTGTGGCGGGCAGCATATGGACGCCGCCTACGTCTGTCAACGGCGAAGTCGGGCTGAGAGATGCCCTGAGCGATGACGCGGTGCGGTAGCCCGCGCTACCGAAGACGGGGCAAACGCAACGCGACTGCTCGGCAGAGTCCCCAGCCGATCACGGCACCGCACAATGGACCGAGGACATAGACAGTCAGCCACCCGCCTCGTGGGCCTGGAATCGCGATCTCACCCCATCCGAGAAAGTACGAGACGAGCCGAGGCCCAAAATCGCGGGCGGGGTTAAGTCCCGCCTGGGTCAGCGGCGCAACCACCGAGATGATGGCCGCGACCGTCAAGCCAATGAACAGAGGCGTCGTTCCGGCTGAGGGCCTCGCCGAATTGCGATCTCGCGTCAAGATGCAAATGAGAAATGCGAGCATCGCGGTGCCGACGAGCTCTGCGAGGAAAGCCGAGAAGGGACCGACCACGCGCCACGCCTCTTCTGCGGTTCCGAAAATCGACGGATTCGGGAAGTACTCGCCGAAGACCATGGCCGACAGCTCGCTGCCAGGGCCGCCTCGCAGCAACCCGCGCTTTCGCTCGAACTCGATGATCGCTTCCGAAAACATGCTGTAGAGCACGAGCGAGGCCGTCGCAGCGCCGGCGGTTTGGGCAATCGCGTAAGGGATGACTCGCAGCCACGAAAACCCTTCGTAGATCGCCGCTGCGACAGTGATGGCCGGGTTGAGATGGGCCCCGGAGAGGGAAGCTGACGCATAAATGCCAAGGCTCACCCCGACTGCCCAAACGACCGCGACTTGCCACAGTCCGGCCTGCGCGCCGGTCGCGACCGCCGCATTGACCGCGCCCACTCCGAAAAATACGAGGATGAACGTCCCGACGTATTCCGCAAGAAGCGCCGGTCCCAGCGGCATCGGCGGTGGCACGCCGCCGCGTACCTGTTCCGTTGGAAATGACTCGATCTCGGTTCGGATCGTGCTGCCGTCCTCGCGTGGCGTCACGGTTTCATTGGTCTCCGAAGACTGGCGGGAATATTCTTGCTTGCGTTGAAGAGTGCAACGGTCGCGTCGGCCTCGTTGAAGTCCGCGTCCGCAAGATTAGCCTGTTCGAAGTTCGTCGACTGCAACTGTGCTCGACGGAAGTCGGCCCGAACAAGCGTGGCTCCCACAAGTTGGGTGTTGTTCAGTGTTGCCGCCGCAAAACTCGTCGAGGAAAAGTCCGCGCCGTAGGCAATCGCCCACGCCAGCGATGCCTTCGAGAAGTTGGCACCTGAAGCTCGTACCCAACTGAGGTCCGACCAACCAAGATCAGCGTCCTTGAATATCGCGTCGGTCAGTACAGCCTCCCGAAACGAGACGCTCTTGAGATTTGCCCCGGTGAAGTTCGCCTTCACGAGGGTCGCTCCCGAGAGTCTCGCCCCTGCCTGACCGTATTCGGCCAGGCGGCCGGCGCCAAGCTCGGCTGACACGAGATTCGCGCTTGTTAAGTCGGCCTGACTGAGGTCCGCCGCAATGAGAGTGGCTCCTTCGAAGTTCCCGCCCACCAACCTCGCGCGGGCGAGCTTCGCCCCGGGAAGGAAAGCCTTCTTCAAGGTAGCGCCCTCGAGTCGCGCGCTGTCGAGCACCGCCCTGGTCAGATCAGTCCCCTCGAGGTTCGCTGTCCGGAGGTCTGCTCGAGTCAAGTCAGCGGCGGCAAGGCGAGCCCCCGAAAAGTTCGCGCCATACGCGCGGACGTCGCGCAGATACGACTCTCGCAAATCGGCATCCCGTAGGCTCGCACGCGTGAGATTGGCGCCGACAAGCGTGGCGCCCGTGAGCGTTGCGCCGTCGAGGGTCGCGCCGGTGAGGTCAGCGCCCCGGAGGTCAGCTCCGGTGAGGTCGAGCCGCGAGAGGTTTCGTCCGGCGAGCTTGCCTTTTGCGGCCAGCACATCGTCCAGCGGCGCGGCAATCACTGTAGCGCCTGAAAGGACCAAGATCAGGCTGACGAAAGCGATGAGTGTCTTCATCGCGCGACGTTTTGGGGAAGGAACGAGACGATCTTAGCGATTTCCGGCTGCGGTCCTATCCGGCGGATCGCCGCCCAGGCGCCCTTGTAGTACGGAATCGTTGTGGTGGGGTCGACGTGGTCCGAGACGAGCTCCCCGGCGGCGCCCCGGGGTTGCCCGAACAACATGAACGTGTGACCGCGTTTGACCGAGTCCGTAATGATCGCCATCGCGCGAACGCGGCCAACGTCGTTGGTCAGCTCGACCAGGTCGCCTGAAGACACGCCGAGCTTTGAGGCATCAGCAGGATGGATTTCAAGATGCGGCATCGGATTGTGATCGTTATAGAACGGAACATGCTGATGGTGATAGAGCGTCTGCCATATGTGGTTCGTGCGCCCGTTGTTCACCCAAAACGGATATTGCGCACGTTGCGCAGCGACTTTTGCGGCGTACCCGGGCCAGGGTTGTGGGGCCGGGATGAAACGGGCTTTGCCCGAGGGAGTTTGAAATCGACCGCGCTCGTGCATGCGAACCGTGCCGACAGGAACGCCGTTCACGATGCGCGTTGGCGTTTGAATTCCGTTGGTCCCGAGCCGGCGAAGCAGGTCATAGGTGACGCCCGCGTAGCCCTCGATCGGATCACTTCCATCGCCCTTGAATTGATAGCGCGCGTGGATGAAAACGTCCTCCTCGGTGCGCCAATCGAAGTCAAGGAAGCGGTTAGCCATCAGGGGATTGTTGTCATCGAGATAGAGCGCGCGGATCCGGCGCGCGAAACGGGCCATGATTTCCCAGTCCGGCAGCGCCTCACCAGGCGGGTCCATGAAACGCTGATAGAGGCGTAATCGTCGCTCTCCGTTGATCGACGTGAGGTTGGTCTCGCCCCACTGCGCGGCGGGCAACACAAGATGCGCGAGCCGCGTCGTCGCGGTCATATATATGTCCTGCGCAATGATGAACATCCCGCCTTGCTTCAGCGCGTCGACGATTCTGGCGACGCGCTCTCCTACGGGCCGTCCCTCCGTCCTATCCAGCACGGCCTGCACCGGCGCGCCGCGCTCCTTGAAAGCCGCTTCCATGGCCTCGGCGTTGAGCGTCGTGAGCACGGGATTGCACCCGCCGATCCAGTACGCCTTCACCTCGCCACGCCGCACCGCCTCATCGACATTCAGGGCCGGGCGACCACCCGGATACGCAGGCCGAACGTAGCCTTCCTGGTGTCCGCCCATTCGGCTGCATCCAGTGCCTGGCTTGCCTACGTTGCCGGTGAGTAGGGCGAGGTCCACGATGGCGGCGATATTTTCGTAATTCTTGAGTCCCCAGATGAGGCCCTTTTCGTAATGAAGCAAGGTGCGGCGTCGCGATCCGTCAGCCTTCGGCGCACCGACCCACTCTGCGGCCTTATAGATTTGTGCGGCCGGAATGCCAGCGATCTTCGCGGCTTCGTTTACGACGTCCGCGAGCGGACGATCAACAGCAAGGGTCGAGCGCTGATACGCTTCGAACGTCTGCCACTCAGTGTGATCGCGAATGAAACCGACGTCGTGCCATCGACGATCGAGGATGACGCGCGAGATCGCATTGAGCAACGCGATGTCGGCGCCCGGCTCGATCTGCAAATGAAGGGCGCGATCCGGCGTGCCCGCCGCTTCTGCCGTGGCGACCGTCATCGTGCGTCGAGGATCGACAATGATTATCCGGCCCGGCGCGACGGATTCCGTGCCGAGGATCGCGCGTTTGCGCTCCAGCGTTGAGCCGTTGAGGTTCGGCACCATGTGGACAAGGAAGTAATTCGTCTGTGTCTCATATGCATTGCTGCCGACGAGAACGATCGTGTCGGCCAGCTCAGCGTCGGCGTATGCGTTCGTGAGAGCGGCGACCCCGGCATCGCCGGCGGCATGGACCTCGCTGTTGTATGCGGGGCGGTTATGAATGGAAGCCGTCTTGGTCCCGACGCCGCTGAAGAAGAACCGCCCGACCGCCCAGTTCGCCTCGAAACCACCACCACCACCACCGTGGTCGAAGAACTTCATTCCGACGGCATCCGGTCCCCAGCGATCGATAACAGCTTTGACCACGCGTGCGCCGAGATCTACGGCCGCATCCCACGTCACGGGCACATGCTGTCCAGCCCGCGAGAGCAGTGGTTTCGCCAACCGAGCCTTTGTGGGTCGCTCGGGTGAAAAGAGTGTCGGAGCCTGGCCGCCGCCGCGAACCGAAGAGAGTCCCTCATTCACTACACAGGCTTTGTCGGGAGTGATGACGACGTTGTACTGGCGGCCGTCACGATCCGTAACGGTCGTATGCATGGCCGTGGAGATCCAGTCGCCGAGCGGCGGCAACGGCTTCGTGTAGTCGGCGCGCAGAGCATTCCGGTCCGGCTCCGGCCCACCATCGCGGCCGACGGGCCATTTGAACACCTTGTAGCCGCAGCCGACGATGCAAAACTGACAGACGGTGTCGAATCGCTGCGCTTCCGTCGGCGGCAGCGGCACGCGATCCGCAGGCGGCGTAATGCTCACCGGCAGTAACTACACGAGGTTGGTGTGGCGCCCGTAGATGAGGCCGCTCACACCGACAGCTTCGACGACCCCATTGTTCACACGAAGTTCGATTTGCGGCAGCTGTTGACTGGCCTGCCCGATGATCAACGCGCCCGCTTTCGCAGGATCGAAGGTGCTCCAGTGGCACGGACAGATAAACATCTTCCGCTCGGGTTTGAACGCCACCGGACAGCCTTTGTGCGTACACAGGGTTGAGAATGCGACGATGTCACGCGCGGGGCCGACACCGTTCGTTGCCGCTTCGGCCAGTCGGAGCAACACGGCTGGAGAGCCTGCGTCCGGATAGGCAAAGACGATAGCGGCGCCGGGACCAACGTCCTTGAGCGGTGCAACCGCGACGACGGGATAGTGCGATGGATTCGCGGCGTCTGTTCTCGGAACGAAGGACTGCGACGCTAGGACGCCGGCGACGCCCGTCGATCCCAGTTTGATGAAATGCCGACGAGTCGGCATCACGCCCCCCTCACGTCAAAAATGGATTGTATCCAGCGGTAGCCGTTTTGAGGTGCGCCCATGATCACCCTACGACGGCTTGAGCGTCCCGTACTTAACGGCTCGTGGATGCTGATGTCAAGTGATATATATTCTTCGTATATTCTTGCAGGAGGCGTTATGCCCATACGGATGGAGGAGTTCGAAAAGCTCGCAGCCGCAAAGCCGGCGGGAACGTCGCTCGCTGAGATCCTCGGTGTTGGCAATGTCTACTGGAGCGGCAGCCTTACGGACTACATCTATATGGTGCCCGAGGTGATGGGCAAACCGGCCGCGATCGTCCCGGCTTCGTTGAAGACTCGCTTCGGTGGCTAGCCGCCCATGAACTGACCGAGCAGCATGATCCGATCACCTGGCCTGACTGGTGAGTCGAGATCATGCGTCACGCCAAGAATGGCGTCATTCACGATGATTTCGACGTGTTCACCCAGCTCATTGCCATGCCAGAGAGCCGCCTGAAGGTCTGGATAGCGGGCACTGAGCCCGCGGAGCACTGACCGTATCGTCGACTTCTCAGTCCAAGGCTCGTCGAGGACACGGCGACCAGAGCCGTCGCCACCAATGAACTTCGTGATCCACGAATGAACTTCGACGGGGACGACTTGCGTTGTCCCCGTAGCGTTAGCTGCCATCGCGTTACGAACTAGCGCAGCACGAACCGCCGCTGGCAACTACGGTGAGCCCCTTCTTGAGCGGCAAATGCTGTGTGTCGGTGGCGCAGGACGCACCATCCTCAATATCGTGATTGAGGACATAGACCTCCCACTCCACGCCATCGGGATCCTGGACCCAGAACTTGTCCTGGTTGGCGTGGCAGCAATTCACGCTGAACTCCTCTCGAACAGGCAAGCCGATCGCCTTGACGCGCTCCATTTCGCGGACCACGATCGCCTGCGATTCGACCTGGATGCCCATGTGATCGACGTGGCCGCGGCCTTCGGACGGTCGCGCTTCGGAGAGCGCGAGATTCAAGGGGCCAAACGGCGGAAGAAACTTCACGTAGCCGGGCTTCACCTTCACCGGTGCGACACCGAGAAACTTCTCGTAGAACGCCCGGCTCTTGGTGAGGTCGGACACCGTCATGTGGACATGGACCTTAGGCGCTTCGACGCTCATCGTGGGCCTCCTAGCAACAGGCTGTCAGGATACGAACGAGTTCCGAGACCATTTCGGCTCGAGGAGAGTAGTAGATGTATCGCTCCTCGCGGCGGCTTTGAACCAGTCCGGCGCGGCGCAGGATATCGAGATGGTGCGACAGCGTCGGGCCAGGAATCTCCAGTTGCGCCTGAATGTCTCCAGCGGCCACTTCCGCCTTAGCCTTCACAAGAAAGAAGAAGATCTGCAACCGCGACTGGTGCGCGAGCGCCTTGAACGCTTCAACATGCTCGTCGCGCGCCTGGAGTCGACTCAGTGGAAGTGTCTTCACGTTTTCAAATATATTGAAATGTAGGGCGTCTGTCAATTGCAGAGCCGTGCGCGCGGATCATGTGACCCGCTGGCTCCTGGTTCCCTCCATTCGTACGAAGACTGCGGCCCAGATCGCGACAAGACCGCCGAGACCAAGCACGACGAACGCCCATCCCCATGCCATCCGCGTTCCGGCCAGAGCGTTGACGTGGTCAAGGACCACACCGAAGGCTAACGGCGCGATGGCGCCCGCGCCGAATCCAAGCAGTGACCGAAAGCCTAGTGCCGCTCCCAGGGACGGCGCGCTCACGACTTGAGTCAGTGTCGATGACAGAATCGGTGAATCGCCGATGGCCGTAAACGCATAGAGCGCTCCCACCCCAAGTACCAGGAAAGCTGGAAAGCCAATCAACCAGCCGAAAAAGAATGAACATGCAGTGCTCACGGTTGCCAGCGTGATCAAAATGCGGCGTGCTCCTATCTTGTCCGAAAGCCATCCCATTGTTGAGGATGCGATGACGCCCATCATGTGAAACGCTGCTGAAGAATAGGCGCCCAGCTCCGCTGCTCGTACCAACCCAGCGCCAGACGCTGCAAAACTCGCTGCGAGGAATGCCGGTATCCATGCCCACATCCCGAGAAGCTCCCAGCTATGTCCCGTATAGCCAATGATCAGTCGCATTGCGGGTCGGTTCTTGAAGACGGCGCCACCAAATCGCGGCTGACCCTCCGCTGAGTGCACGATGTTCGACGTTCCTCGTAACGCAGGCCACGCGATGATGACGCTAAGCACGGGGCCACCTGCGGTGGCAAGGAACGCCGCTGGATAACCGCCATGCCGGAGCATGACGCCACACAGAATCAGTGACATGACATACCCAGCCGAGCTACTCGCGATCAACCAGCCAACGGCGCCGCCTCGCTTATCCGGGGGGTAGCGTTGGGACATCAACATGATCGCTGTCGTATAGAGACCGCCCTGCGAGATCGCAATGAGCGTGTACAGCAGTAGGCCCGAGAGATAAGATCGCGCGAACATCGCAAACGCCAGCGCTGCGATCGCACTCGCGACAAGAGACCACTGAAAGACTCGGCGCGCACCGACTCGATCCGCAATGACCGAAAAAGCGACGAGCGATACAGCGTAGCCGAGCTGGAACGATGAGGAGATAGACCCGGCGGCCGTGGCTGACATCGCCCATTCACTGCGTAAAACGGTCAGCGTGCCGGCATACGTCATAGACATAAACATCGCGAACGCCCGCGACACACAGACCGAGACAAGCCAGGAGTCGATGCTCACCGAACGACGAACGTCTCTCTCCTCTACGCGGTTACGGCTTAACGATTAGCACGTGGCATGGCGCGGCTCTCGCTACCTGTCCGACAAGCGACTTCCCCAGCAAGCGATCGATCATGTCAGCGTGCCGGATTCCAAGCACGATAACGTCGGCGCGTTCTTGCCTTGCCGTTTTAGCGATTGCATCAGCTAGCGGTTTCGAGATCATGCAGGTGCGAATCCTCAGTCCGTCAGTGAGGCATGCGTCGATATATCGCTTCAGGGTGGTGTTCATCTGCTGATACTCGTCTTCGTACACGCGGCGCAAAACACGCTCGGAATCGAATTCCGAGTACGCGGAAGGGGCCGGACAAGCGCACGCGACAGCAATTTCTGGCGAACCGGCCTGGCGTGCAAGCGCTCGGGCGACCGCCCACGCCGCTTCGCTCTCTGACGACAAATCCGTAGCAAGAAGGATTCGATCCAGCATGTCTCCGGCTATGCCGCGAGACTATAACCTACCCGCGAAAGTCCGTCCGAAGTGCCGAGGCTTAGTCCACCAGCACGGGAATCACAGCCTCCGTCAGGCGGGGCACCCAAGAAGATTATCGCGAGACTGAACGGCTCGCTGCCCCACGCGTTGGCACCCGAGATCAGAACCCGCGTTTGACGAAACAAGTTGAACTGCTGAAAGACCATGCCGGTATGCCGGCGCCGCCACGCGACCTTGAAGAGAGCGGATTCGGAGAAGCAGCCGATGAACCGCTCATGGGTTCCCGCACTGATCCGCGACCGCCGATCATGGTAGGCTCCCGTCGACCTGCGAGAGGAGCGTTGCATGTCCAACGGAAGCGCGCCGATCGGTCGGCCCGTTCACGAGATCGACACGCCGGCCCTGCTGGTGGACCTTCCCACGCTCGATCGGAACATCGCTCGCATGCGCCGAGTGATCATCACCGAGTCGAAGGTCGGCTGGCGGCCGCATACCAAAGGCATCAAGATCCCGGCGCTCGCGCACCGGCTGCTTCAAGCCGGCGCGTTTGGCGTCACGTGCGCCAAGCTCGGCGAGGCCGAGGTGATGGCGGCCGCGGGAATCCGCGACATCCTGATCGCCAATGAGGTGGTGGGAGCAACCAAGCTCGCCCGGTTCGCCCACTTGCAGCGTCACGCCGACGTTATCGTGGCCGTCGACGGCGAGGAGCAGGTCGAGGCCCTGGCGGCGGCGGCGAGCGCCGCAGGCACGCGGCCGCGCGTGGTCGTCGAGGTCAACATCGCGATGAACCGCGCCGGCGTCGAGCCGGGCGAGTCGGCCGTGCTCCTCGCCAAGCGCGTCGCCGCCTCGCCGGCGCTGCGGTTCGCCGGCGTGATGGGCTGGGAAGGCGGCCGGTTGGCGAGCATGGAGCCGGCGGCGAAGCGGGACGCGATCGTCGAGGCCGTGGGCGCGCTGACGAACACCGCCGACCGCTGTCGCGCGGCCGGCCTGCCCGTCGACATCGTGAGCTGCGGGGGCACGGGCACCTACTGGATCACCGCGACGCTGCCCGGAGTGACGGAGATCCAGGCCGGCGGCGGCATCTGGGGCGACGTGCATTATCGCCACGACTTCGGCGTGGAGCACGAATACGCGCTCACCGTGCTCACCACCGTGATCAGCCGCCCCACCCCGACGCGCATCGTGTGCAACGCCGGCTTCAAGAGCATGTCGCAACATCCCGCGCCGCCCGCGCCCCTCGGGATCGGCGACGTCCGGAGCGTCGTGCTGTCGGCCGAGCACGCCACCATCGAGTTGGCGGGTCCACGGAGCGTGCCCCGCGTGGGCGACACGGTGGAGTTCGTGGTGGGCTACTCGGACGCCACGGTCTTCCTTCACGACGAGCTGCACGGCGTGCGGGACGGCCGCCTGGAGATCGTCTGGCCCATCACAGGCCGGGGAAAGACGCGATGACCACGGTGGGCGGCGCCAGATTCCGTGTCGGTGTCGACATCGGCGGCACCTTCACCGACATCGTCTTCCTCGACGCCGATGGCGGAATCCACACCAAGAAGGTCTCCTCCAGCGTTGACGACTACGCGCGCGCCATCGTGGAGGGCCTGCGCGAGGTGTTTCGAGAGACGGGACTGGGCGGCCCCGACGTCGCCGAAATCCTGCACGGCACGACTGTGGGCTCGAATGCCATCCTCGAGTTGAAGGGCGCCCGGACCGGGCTGCTCACCACCAAGGGCTTTCGCGACGTACTCGAGATCCGCCGCCTGCGCATGCCGCGCCTGTACGACCTCGCCTGGGAAAAACCGGCGCCGCTCGTCGAGCGCTACCTGCGCCGCGAGGTGGACGAGCGCGTCAGCGGACGAGGCGAAGTCGTGCGCGCGGTGGACCCGGCCGACGTCGCGCGCCAGCTCGATCGGTTGCTCGCCGAGGGAATCGAGGCCCTCGCCGTCTGCCTGCTCAACGCCTACGCCAACCCCATCCACGAGCGCGTGATCCAAGACATCGTCCGCCGGCGGGCGCCCGATCTGCCCTGTTGCATCAGCTCCGACGTTCTGCCGGAGATCAAGGAGTACGAGCGCACCTCGACCACCGTCATCAACGCGTACGTCATGCCGATCGTGCAGCGCTATCTGGCTACGCTGCGCGACGGCCTCGCCGAGGTCGAAGCGCGCGCGCCGCTCATGATCATGCAATCCAACGGCGGCTTGATGAGCGCCGAGGCCGCCGCGCGCATGCCGATGCACATCATCGAGTCGGGCCCGGCGGCCGGCGTCGTCGGCTCTCGGGCTCTCGCCCGTCGAATGGGCCTCTCGAGGGTCCTCACGTTCGACATGGGAGGCACGACCGCCAAGGCCTCCATCATCGAAAACGGCGAGGTCAGCCGCAGCGGTGAGATCGAGGTCGGCGGCGGCATCCTCGTCGGCGCCCGCCTGCTCACCGGCGCGGGCTATCTCTTGCGCGTGCCGGCGATCGATCTCGCGGAGGTCGGGGCAGGCGGCGGCTCGATCGTGTGGATCGATCCGGCGGGCTCGCTGCGTGTCGGGCCGCGGAGCGCGGGCGCCTCGCCAGGGCCCGTCGGCTACGACCTCGGAGGCAACGAGCCGACTCTCACGGACGCCAACATCCTGCTCGGCTACCTGAACCCCGCGTACCTCTGCGGTGGCGCGGTCAAACTCAACGCCGAGCGCTCGCAGGCCGTCTTCGCGGAGCTCATCGCGGCACCGCTCGGACGCCCGGTGGCCGAGGCGGCGTACGGCTCGTACCTCATCGCGGCCTCCAACATGATCCGCGCCATCCGCGCCGTCTCCAGCGAGCGTGGACGCGATCCGCGCGAGTACGTGCTGTTCGCCTTCGGTGGCAACGGACCGCTCTTCGCGGCGGCGATGGCACGCGCGCTCGAGGTGCGCCAGGTCGTGGTGCCGCTGGCGCCGGGGCTGTTCTCGTCGTTCGGGCTCCTCTATTCCGACGTACAGCACCACTACGTGCGGACGTACCGCCGCCGCACGCGTGAGGTCGACCTGGACGCGCTCGATCATCTGTGGCGGGACATGGAGGCCGAGGCTCGGAATCAGCTCGCCGCCGAGGGCTTCACGGGCGCGGCCGCGCGCATCCGGCGATGGGCGGACCTGCGCTATCACGGCCAGTCGTTCGAGCTCACCATCCCCGTGGACGCCGCGCGCATCGACGCGCGCGTGCTCGCCGCGCTGGAGGAGAGCTTCGGACGCGAGCATGAGCGCACGTACGGACATCGCGCGGGGCCGGCCGAGCCGGTAGAGCTGGTGAGCCTGCGCGTCGTTGCGGACGGCATTCCGGAGCGAAGCCGCGTGCCGGACCGCGTCCGCATCGATCGGACCGGCGATCCGTTGACGGCACGGCGCGCGTACTTCGGCCCCGAGGTGGGGTGGCTCGACACGCCCGTGCTGCGACGGCCTGACCTCGCCACGCCCCGACGAGGCCCCTGCATCGTCGAGGAATACGACGCGACGTGCCTGGTGCCGCCCGAGGCCGAGGCTGCCCTCGACGACCTCGGCAACATCGTGCTCACGCTCGGCGACGCACGCGGGAGTCAGCGATGACCGCGGCGCGCGATCCGATCGCGCTCGAGCTGTTCAAGAACACGCTGGTGTCGATCGCCGACGAGATGGCGCTGACCATCTTCCGCACGGCCTACTCCGGCGTTCTCAAAGACGCGATGGACTATTCGACGGCATTCTGCGACGGTCAGGGTCGCGTGGTGGCAATGGGCCTCACCGTCCCCGCGCATCTCGGCTCGTTCCCCGAGGCGCTCGCCGCAGTCCTCGCGCGTTACGGCGATCGCATGAGGCCGGGCGACATCTTCTGCTTGAACGATCCGTTCGAAGGCGGCATGCACCTGCCCGACATCTTCGTGCTGAAGCCGATCTACCACGAGGGCCAGCGCGTGGCCTTCGCGGCGACCGTCTGCCACCACACGGACGTGGGGGGGCGCGTCGCCGGCTCCAACGCCTCCGACTCCACGGAGATCTACCAGGAAGGCCTGCGGATACCGCCGCTGCGCATCTACGAGGCCGGCCGGCCTGACGAGACCTTCCATCGCCTCGTGGAAAAGAACGTCCGCGTCCCGACTCGCGTCTTCGGCGACCTGCGCGCGCAGCTAGCCGCCTGCCACATCGCCGAGGAGGCGTTCCTGGAGCTCGTGCGCCAACACGGAGCGGAGACAGTGCGCGTCTACATGCAAGAGCTGATCGAGTACAGCGAGCGCCTGACCCGGGCTGCCATCCGTGAGCTCCCTGAGGGCACCTTCGGCTTCGAGGACTGGATCGATGACGACGGCGTCGACTTCGGGCGGCCGATCCCGCTCAAGGTGCGGCTCTTCCGCGAGGGCGACACGCTCGTCGCCGACTGGACGGGCTCGTCACCCCAGGTCAAGGGCGCCATCAACAACACGCTGTCGTTCACCAAGGCCGCCACCTATACCGCCGTGAAGTCGGTGCTGCCGCCGGACATCATCAACAACGAGGGCTTCTTCCGCGCCATTCGCGTGATCGCGCCGCCCGGCACCATCGCCAACGCAGTGCTGCCCGCCGCCGTCGCGGCGCGCGGCCTCACGGGCAGCCGCATGACCGATTGCTGCTTCGGCGCGCTGGCGATGATGCTGCCGGATCGCGTCTACGCGGGCTCCGACGGCGGCAACACCGGAATCTCGCTCGGAGGCTATCACGCCGACCACACGCCGTTCATCTTCGTCGACTTCCTCTGCTCGGCCTGGGGCGGCCGGCCCTGGACCGATGGCGTTGACGGCAACGCGGCGATGTTCGCCAACATGTCGGCCTATCCGGTGGAGGTCTGCGAGCTGGAGCACCCGCTCGAGATCCTCGCCTTCGAGTTCATCCAGGACGCGGGCGGCCCCGGCCGCTTCCGCGGTGGCATGAGTCTGCGTCGCGATCACCGGTTCCTGGAGTCGGAGGGCGTGCTCCAGGTCCGCTCCGACCGGCGCGCGTTCCGTCCGTTCGGGCTCTACGGCGGCCGTCCGGGCCGGCCGTCCCAGAATTTCCTCAACCCGGAAACGGAAAACCGCCTGCTGGAGGCGAAGCTCACGATGACGATCAAGCGCGGCGACGTCTTCCGCCACGAGATGCCGGGGGCCGGCGGCTGGGGCGATCCGCTTGAGCGCGAGCCCTCGCGTGTGCTGCGCGACGTGCGCAACGAGTTCGTGAGCCTTGCCTCCGCACGCGAAGACTACGGCGTCATCATCGATACGGCGGCCTGGCGAATCGACGAGGAGGCCACCCGGCAGCGGCGCGCAGAGCTGCGCGCGGCGCGAGGCGCGGCGCCGCTGCCCACGGTGGCGCGCTGACAGCGTGATCCCGGCGCCATCCGCCAAGAGACGGGAGGACACGCGCATGCGGCGACATACCACCCCGATCGGCCTCGCACTGCTCGCGCTCGCCCTGCTCGGCGCCGCCCTGGCGTGGCGCGAGAGCGGTGCCCAGGAAGTCGGCGAGATCCGGATGGGCGGCTTCGCGCCCATTACCGGAATCAGCGCGGATATCGGTGCGCAGATGAAGAACGGCGCCGAGGTCGCGATCGAACGCGCGAATCAGCAGGGCGTCCGCATCGGCGGCAAACCCTACCGGATCCGGCTGACGTGGTACGACGACGAGGGCAAGGGCGACACCGGCCTCAACGTCGTGACCCGAGCGCTCACCGTGGACAAGATCCACATCGGCATCGGTTTCATCAGCAGCGACGTCTTCATCCGCGTGATGGACGAGTTCCAGAAGCACGCCACGCCGATCGTCGACTGCTGCGCCGCCTCCATGAAGATCGGTGACAAGATCGCCCAGCAGAAGATGCAGTATGTTTTCCAGCTCAGCCCGACCGCGCGCGACATGGCCGTGTCCATGGCGGCAGCGGTGGCGGCCTCGGTAAAGCCCCAGAAGGTCGCGCTCCTCAACGAGAACACCGACGGCGGGCGCGACTTTTCCCGGGTCAGCCGCGAATGGCTCGGCGCGAACGCGCGCGGCGTCGAGATCGTGACCGACGACTTCGTCGAGCGCGGGATCACCGACCTCACTCCGCAGCTCACCAAGATCAAGCGCGCCGGTGCGCAGGTGGTCATCGGCGAGATCTATGGCTCGAGCGCGCCGGTGCTCTACAACCAGTGGGCGGAGCTGCGAGTGCCGGCGCTCATCGCCCACATGGGCGCCACCGTGAGCGCGCAGGACTTCATCGACAAGCACCGCGCGCTGATGGAGGGCAGCCTCATCAACAACCGCTGGTGGCCCGCCCGCTACACCGAGCTATCGGAGCCGACGCTGGCCGCCTACAAGAAGAAGACCGGCGTGGACGCCACGAACTTCGCGGTACAGGCGCACGACGCCGCGGTGGTCGCCATCGAGGGGCTCGTGCGCGCGGGCAGCCTCGACGCGGACAAGGTCGCCGCGCAGATCGAGAGCGGCACGTTCACGCTGGCCTGGGGGACGCGGAAATTCCAGCCGCTCGCCGACGGCCACCGCATGCCGATCGAGACCGTCATCGTGCAGGTGCAGAACGGGAAAAAAGTGCCGATCTATCCGCCGACGCTGGCCACGCGTGAGGGCACGAAGTATGTCGCGGTCCCGCCATACGCCTGGGAGAAGAAGTAACGCTCCATGACGGGCGCGCGGCCCATCCTCCGGGTGGCCGGGCTCGGTAAGGCGTTCGGCGGCCTGCGCGCCGTCCACGAGTGCTCCTTCGAGGTGGCGCCGGGCACGGCCGTCGGGCTCATCGGCCCGAACGGCTCAGGCAAGACCACCATCTTCAACCTCATCATGAGCCTCCTGCGCCCGGACGCGGGCGCGGTGTTCTACAACGACCAGCGGATCGACGGCCTGCCCCCGTGGCAGATCGCCCGGCGCGGCATCGGCCGGACGTTTCAATCCGTAAGGCTCTTCCGCGACCTCACCGTCCACGACAACCTTGCCATCGCCGCCATGGGCCGCGGACGCGGCGACTGGGAGCCCGACGGCCGCCGCTGGCTCGAGCGCATGGAGCTGGCGCACCTGTCCGAGCACGCGGCGGGCACGTTGTCGGTGGGCCAGCAGCGGCTCCTCGAGCTGGCCATGAACCTGCTCGTCGAGCCAGCGTTCCTCATGCTCGACGAGCCGCTGGCCGGCGTGAACCCGGTGATCCGTCGTCGCATCGGCGAGATCGTCCAGAACCTCCGCGCCGAGGGCCGCACGTTCCTGATCATTGAGCACAACATGCCGTTCGTTATGCAGCTCTGCGACAAGATCGTGGTGCTCGATCACGGCGAGAAGATCGCCGAAGGCCCGCCGGCGACCATCCGCGCCGACGCGCGCGTGGTGGACGCGCTGCTCGGCGCGCGCCGCGCGGGGGCCGTTCCGTGAGCCTGGCCATCGAGGCGCTGCACGCCGGCTACGGGGATCTCGAGATCCTCCAGGGCGCGTCCATCCGCGTCGCGCCCGGCCAGATCGTGGGGCTCATCGGTCCCAATGGCGCTGGCAAATCGACATTGCTGAAGACTGTCTTTGGCTACCTTCGGGCGCGCGCCGGGCGCGTGGAGTTCGACGGGCACAACCTGGTCGGCCGCCGACCCGATCAGATCCTCGGCCTGGGGATGAGTTATCTGGCCCAGACGGGCGGGCTCTTCCCCGATATGACTGTCCACGAAAATCTCGGCCTCGGCGGTTTCATCCTCGAGAGCGCGCGCCGGCGCCGCGAGGCACTCGACGAACTATACGCGCGCTTTCCCCTCCTCCACGAGCGCCGGCGCCAGCTGGCGGGCAGTCTCAGCGGCGGCGAGCAGCGGATCCTCGCCGTGGCGCGCGCCCTCATGGTCCGCCCCCGCCTGATGTTGCTGGACGAGCCGACGGCCGCGCTGGCGCCGCGCTTCATCGATCGCGTCTATGAAACGATTGTGGCTCTGAACCAGTCCGGCATCGCGCTCCTCGTCGCCGAACAGAACGTGGAGATGATCCTCGCCGCGGCCCATCACGTCTTCGTGCTCGACCTCGGGCAGAACGCCTTCGACGGCGCGCCCGCGAAGCTGCGCGAGAGCGCGCAGATCCGGCGGCTCTACCTCGGCGACGCCTGAAATGTGGGAGTCCGTCGCGGATTTCGTCGTGCAGGGCATCGTGCTCGGCGGGCTTTATGCGTTGATCGCGGTCGGCATCAGCCTGATCTTCGGCGTGCTGGACGTGATCAACGTGGCTCACGGTGAGTTCTTCGCCGTGGGCGGCTATCTCGTCTTCGCGTCCGTGGTGCTCATGCACCTGGGCCCGGCGCTGGGCATCGCGGCCGCCACCGCCGGAACGTTCGTCCTCGGGCTCGCCGTCTATCCTCTGCTGCTGGCGCCGCTTCGGCGCCGCCTGGGACGCCGCCCATCCGGCTCGCTCTATCTCGTGCTCACGCTGGGGCTGTCCACGTTCATGCAGAACGGCTTGCTCGCGCTCGCCGGCGGCGAGTACCTCCAAATACCGCCCCACGTGCGCGGGATTCTCGATCTACCGTTCACTTCCGTGAGTTACCAGCGGCTCCTCGTGCTCGCGATCGCGGCCGTGCTGCTGGGCGGGCTCTTCGCGTTCCTCAAGCTGCACCGCTACGGGCTCGCCGTGCGGGCTGTCGCGCAGGATCCCGACGCCGCGCAGTCCGTCGGCATCGTGCTCGGACGGGTGTTCGGTCTCACCCTGGCGCTCGGCGTGGCGCTGGCGGGCGCATCGGGCGCGCTGATGGCTCCGCTCTTTAACGTGTACCCGGCTGTCGGGTTTCCGCTGACCGTCAAGGCGTTCGCGATCACCATCGTGGGCGGCATGGGCAACCTCGTCGGCGCACTGATCGCCGCGCTCGTGCTCGGGGTGGTGGAGTCGCTGGCGGTGATGGTGATCCCATCGCAGTGGCAGAACGCGATCGCCTTCGCCGCGATGATCGGCGTGCTGCTCGTGCGGCCGCAGGGCCTCCTGGGCCGCGCGGTGGCGCGCTGATGTCGCGCACGCGTCGGCCACTCGCGCTCGGCGCCGCGGCCGTGATGCTTGCCGCCGCGCTGCCGTTTATCGTCCCGCATCCGTTCGTGCTCACGATCGCGACGCAGGCTCTGATCTGGGCGCTTCTCGCGGCGAGCTGGGATCTGCTCAGCGGGTACACCGGACAGATCTCGTTCGGCCACGCCGGCTTCTTCCTGGTGGGAGCGTACGCCGCGGCAGCCGTCACCAAGCACGCCGGCGTCTCACCGTGGGCCGGGCTCGTCGTGGGGACGCTCGCCGCGGGGCTCGTCGGCCTGGCGGTCGGCTTTCCCGCGCTTCGCCTGCGCGGTCACTACCTCGCGCTCGTCACCTTGGGCTTCGCCGAAATCATCCGGCTCACGGCCCAGAACTGGATGAGCCTCACGGGCGGGCCGTTCGGAATCTACGACTATCGAACCTTCCCCGGGCTCCCCGTCGAGCCGCTCGCCCACCGGCGCGCAGCGTACTGGGTCGTGCTCGCCATCGTCGCCGCGTCCATTGCCGTCATGGTGAAGACGTGCGAGCACACCCCGGCCGCCAAGGCATTCCGTGCCATCCGCGAGGACGAGGTCCTGGCCGCGACCCTCGGTATTCATACCACGGCGTACAAGCTTCTCGCGTTCGGCCTGAGCGCCGGGTTCGCCGGGCTCGCCGGCACGCTCTACGCCTATTACATCGTCCTCGTCAGCCCCACGGTGGGCGCGGTGGGGACGACGTCGCTGGCCATCGGCATGGCGGTGTTCGGCGGGCTGGGTACGATCTGGGGGCCCGTCGTCGGCGCCCTGCTCTTCTATGGGCTCAATGAGGCGCTGCGCTTCGTCGGCGTGGTCTACAACCTCATCGCCGTCGGCCTTATCCTCATGGTGTTCGTCATCTTCGTGCCGCGCGGTCTCGCGGGCGCCGCCGCGTCACGTCCGCGCCGCCGCCGCTCCGCCGCGCGGGCCGGCGGCGAGCGCGCCCTCGGGAGCACGGGGAATTAACGACGAGGATCCGTCGGGGAGACGATCGGGCTCCGAACTTTCAGATCACAGGCAGCGGGGCTGTCGTGCATGCCGCGAGACGAGATAAGACGTGATCATGCGACGGCACGCGCGTGCTCTGAGATCGATGGTGGTCGCGGACGCAGTCGCGATGCTTGTGCCTTCCACTTATTTGCGAAACCGTGGCTTGCGAGATCGTCTGGCCGAGATTTAAAAGCTCACCATGGATTCTTCAAACGTGGAGCGTCAAACATCAACGAAATCGAAATGGTGGCCCCAACGGGAAGCGACCGTGCGTGGAGGTTCGTAATCGAGGATTTCGTGCCGCTTCTGGCGTAGTGGCCCGAATAGACTTTTGTATTGTGCAAGTACGCAGAATTGTTCGGCCGCCTACGGCCGCCTGAAGGCCCTGCCCGGCTTTCCATCCGCGTGACGCCTGGAGAGCCGACGCTGATGGCTGTCCTCGCTTGCAGATCTTCCAGAGAGCCCACCCAGTCCGATCCGTTTGAATTCGGTCACGAGCCGATCCAGCCGCTCGCCGGTGAGTTTGCTGTGGCTCAATGCAGCCCCGAGGTAAGTCCAGTACAGGATCTGCGCGCGCGTTGTTGCCAGCGACGGTGCGATGCCCGCTTGCACGAGCATCTGCTCTATGTAGTCTCGCCGCCTGCGGTCTATGTCGTTCACGACTCGCGCGGCCTCGGCGTTGTTGTCAGCCCAGGCGCGCATGCGGATTTCTAGTACGCCGTCGTGTCCGAACCCACGGCGCACGAGCGTCTCGAGCCGCTCTTCGCCCGGGTCATACTTCTCGAGGTCAGCGATGATCGCTTCCGTTGTCCTCTGTCTCCAGTGCTCGATCACCCGAGTATGAAAAGTGCCGAGATCGGTGAAGTGCCAATAGAAGCTGCCGCGCGAGACGCCGAGCTTGCGCGCCAACACATCTGCCTTCAGAGCCTCGAAGCCCTCGTGCGCGAGCGCGGTCAGCGCGAAATCAATCCAGTCTTGCGGCGTCAGTCGTTCGGTCATGAACCTCACCATACAGCACTGTATTGACTTTCACAATGGACGAGGTAGAGTCTCACCATGCAGTTCTGTATGGAGGTGGAGCGATGCGAGATCTGGCGCTTCAGGTCGCGGGCGCGTTGGCCATTCTGATCGCCATCGGACACGGCGCCGTCGCCGAGCTGCGAGTGTTCCCGAAGGCGCGTATCGAGCCCCAGAGAACGCGGCAGCTGTTACGGGGCATCTGGCAAGCCAGCACCATCGACTGGATCGGCATGGGCGTCTTGCTCATTGCCGCGCCGGCGTTCGGCTCCCAGGTCGCCCGTCACTGGGTCATTGCGGTGGCAGTCGTCATGTATGGATACGCCGCGGTCGGGAATGCGGTGGCGACGCGAGGGCGGCACATCGGCTGGTGGGTAATGAGCAGTGTCGTCGCGCTGGCGTTGATGGGTCACTAGCGAGGCGGCAGCTAACGTCGACCTCAAGGGAGGTGACTGTATGCGGCTTACAGACGCCGGCTCGATGGCGCGTCATGCCACCCTCTACCTTCGGCTTGCCCTGGCCGCAGGCTTTCTCACCTCCGTGTCTGATCGTTTCGGCCTCTGGGGAGCACCAGGGCGGCCGAATGTCGCCTGGGGCGATTTCCAACGGTTTACTACGTATACGAGTCAGCTCAACCCCTGGGTCCCGGCGGTCCTCATTCCTCCTCTTGCTTGGTTCGTCACCGCAGCCGAGACAGTCCTCGGATTTGCGCTCATTCTGGGACTTCGTACGCGCTACGCTGCGCTAGCCAGCGGGCGTTCTCCTGGGCCTCTTCGCGTTGGGAATGACGGTTGGCACCGGATTGAAGGCCGCGCTCAACTACTCAGTGTTCGCCGCATCGGCCGGTGCGTTCGGCCTCGCAATCGTCGACTCGCTCGCGGATCAGTCCCAACACACAACTCCGACACGACGGTGAATCGCGTGACGGTCGCCATGTCATTCATACGGCAACTGAAAGGACTGCATCATGAGTGCAAAAGAGAATGTCGACGTTATGCTCGAGATCTTCGCCGCGATCGAGCGCAGGGATGCGCAACGCGTGTCCGCGCTCTGTGAGGCCGACGTGGAGTTCAGCTGGCCGTCACCTTTGCCCTACGCCGGGGTGTCCCGCGGCCTGGGAGCGCAGCGCCCGAGTTGGACAGAGACGTGGACGCCGCTGCAGCCCACCGCGGCAGAACGGACGATGGATCCGCGCGTTGTGGCCGCAACCGACCAAGAAGTCGTGATCCTCTGGCGGCAGAGAGGAGTGAGTCGGGGCGGAGACCGATGCGACAGTCCTGTTCTCGGCGTGTATCAGGTCCACCGCGGAAGGCTCGCGCGGGCGCAAATGTTCTATTTCGATCCCGTCACGGTCAGTCGGTTCCTCGCGACTGCCCAGTCGGATGCCGCTTGATGTCCCGGGCACGGTCCATGACGAGTTCACGAGGAGCAGCGTGATGAAGGACCCGCTCGAAGAGGTCAGGAGTCGGCCGTTCTCGGCGATCGGGCGGTACACCTCGCTGTTTCAGATGGCGGGAATCTACGACTTCGCCGGGGCGGCCCGCCATGTCCGGGCTCTGCCCTACGGGCGAATCGCCGACCGGCAGAAGCTGTGGCTCGTGCTCGAGGAGCGGCGCGGTAGCTGCACGACGAAACATGCGCTTCTCGCCGAGCTGGCTCGAGAACAGGGAATTGCTGTGCAGCTCACGCTCGGCATCTACGAGATGAGCGAGCGGAATACACCCGGCGTGGGCCGGGTGCTGAGCACCTACGGACTCGAATACATCCCGGAGGCGCACTGCTACCTCGACGAACGCGGGCGGATCGATGTTACCGGACTGCCCACGGCGGCTGAGCCGATCGATCACTTTCTCCATGAGGAGTCGATCACCACCGATCAGATCGGTACATATAAGCCGGATCGGCACCAAAGGTACCTGCATGAGTGGATCACCCAGACGGACTCTGTACGCGGGCGGAGCCTTGAGGCGGTCTGGTGCATTCGTGCGGCGTGCATCGCGGCCTTGGCCGCCGCGGATTGCCCTGCGCGTTAGGAAGCGGCCACGAGAGTCGCTGACGGGGAGAACAGACCGTGGGCTTCCGCATCGGGCCGGCCGAGTTCCAAAACCTCAACCTACGCTGCCACGCGCTTCTCAGCGACGTGCCTCTCCACGACGTCTGGGCGATTCCACTCCCCGGCGGAGGGCCGGGTCGCAGCGTCCAGGAGGCACGTGCGATCCTGTTCGGCGACCAAAACTTCGCGGTTCGTGGACTACTTGCGCTGCGATTTGCCCTGGGCCGAGCGTTCGGATGGGACGACGAGCGCCATGATCCGCCTGGCTTGTCGTACGTCCATCGCCTTACCGAAGCCGACCGCTCGCAGTCCCAGGTGCCGCCGGGGACTCACGAAGGCCCATTTCGAGTGCTCTACGTTTTTGGTGACGAAGCGCTCAGCGAGCTGCGCAATGCGACCGTGCATGCCTTCTTGGCCCTCGCTCTCACGCCGAGAGCCGGCGGCTACACGCTCTATCTCGCCATCTACGTAAAGCCCGTGAGTCGTTTCACTGCGCTCTACATGGCCCTCATCGATCCGTTTCGCCGCCTTGTTGTATACCCGGCCCTCGCGAGGTCCGCGCAGCGGAGTTGGTCACGCACGTATGCCTAGGCGCTGTTGGGTCCTGCTCGCAGTGCCTCCTATGGCCAATGGCCGAACACTGTGCCGAAAGTGGCCCCAACGGGATTTGGCAGTGGGACGTGTTCCCAGTCCTGCCATTCGAAGGGTTAGCAATGGCTGCGTGAACTGTAACGTCGAAGCCGCGGACCACGTCCCGGATCCGCGCAATATGCCGGCCATGCGCACCGCTGGATGGGTCGCATCATCTATATGCTCTCGCCCACCGCATTGCTCGGGCGGCGAGGCCAGGCCACCTCGTGGAGCAGAATGCGCGCAAGGCGCTGCAGTGCGCCGACCGTGGGTACGTCCTCGAAACCGGCACGATCGTGTTGACCGGTTCGGGAGAGGCGCTGCTCAAGAGCAACGAGGTCCAGGTCGCCTACCTCGGCGGCGCGGCGAAGTTTCGCGCGTAGCGGCCGTCAGCCCCGCTCGAAGCGGAACAGCGCGGACGCGTTTTCTGACGTGATCTTGCACCGGTCCTCCTCGGGGACCCCAGCGAAGATCCGGTCCAGGAATTCGCGTGACTTCGGCCACGTCGATTCGGCATGCGGGAAATCGTTGCCCCAGAGCATGTTGTCCACGCCGATGATGTCGCGGAACCGGAGGCCGTAGTCGTCCTCCATGAACTCCACGAACATGTTTCGGCGCCAGTAGTCACTGGGAAGCATGCCGTCTCGAGACTTCCAGGTCCTGATGGTCGGCCGCTCACGATACGTGAAGTCCATCTGCTTGAGCCAGTGGGGGACCCACGCAGTCTCGTGCTCGACCGACCCGATCTTCAAGCGGGGATAGCGCTCGAAGACGCCTGCGAAGATGATCGCGGTGAGCGAGTAGCGGATCCAGTAGTCGCTATTGGCCAGGCCAGCGGCGGTCAGCTGATTGATGTCGATGGTGAATTCACAGCCGGGCACTCCGCCGCGCGGGGTCGCGACGTGCATGAGTAACGGAAGGTCGAGCTCCTGCGCCGTCCACCAGAGCCGGTCGTACACCGGATGTCGATAGGGCCGATCGGACAGCGGATACACCGGGATGAAGGCGCCGGCCAGCCCCAGGTCCGCACAGCGGTCGAGTTCTCGAGACGCTTCGTCGACGTCGTCAACGTTCAGCATGCCGATCCCCCTGAGGCGGTCTGGGACGGCCTTGCAGAAATCGGCGATCCAGTCGTTGTAGGCCCGACAGAGGGCGGACAGAAGCGCGCTGTCCGGAATGCGATACCAGAAGAGGCCCTGGCTCGGCTGCAAGCAGGCGGCCCACACGCCGTCGGCTTCCAGCTCTTCCAGCATGGCGTGGGGCTCGTAGGCGCCCTTTCTGACGTCTTCCCAGACGCCCAGAAAGTCGATCGACGACGGATCTTCGAACCGCTTACCGGCCTGGATCACCGATCCGACGGTGCCAACCCGAGTGCCGTCGAAGTACCAGGCGTCGTATTCCCGGCCCGCGCGCGTGCGATGCCGTTCCATGCGCGGCGCACGGCTGCGGAATTTCGGCTCGATGCGGGTGTCGTACAAATCCGGCGGCTCGACGATGTGCGAATCGGCCGAGATCAGCTTGTACGCGGTCATGTCAGGCCTCCTGAAGACGGGCTTCTTCGAGGTACTTCGGCACGCCCACCTCCGCGCTCGGCTCAGGCGCCGGGAATTGTGCGCGCGGGTACCGTCGCCGTCAACCAGGGGGCCCGGCGACGCGGCGCTCGCCTTCGACTATGATCGCCCTCGAACACCGCACTGGGTGGTGGCCATGGGGGACTGGTACGAGAAGCAGACGCTGGGACTCCTCCCCGAGCGCGCGGCTTGGCGGTGGGGTCCGCGTGAGGCCCTCGCCTTCCAGGGAGCGCGCTGGACCTTTGCCGAGCTCGACGCGCGCGTTGACGCCGTCGCGAAGGGGCTGCTCGCGCTCGGCATCGCGCCCGGCGACAAGGTCGCTCTCTGGATGGTCAATCGTCCCGAGTGGATCGACGCCATGTTCGCGGTCATGAAGATCGGCGCCGTGCTCGTTCCCGTGAACACACGCTTTCGCACCGATGACATAGCGTATGTCCTCGGTCAGTCGGACGCCGCGGCCGTGATCCTCGGCGCGCGCTCGGGACCGATCGACTATCTCGCCCTGATGCGCGAGGTGGTGCCTGGGCTGGGGGTGCGCCCCGACCCGCGCGTCCCCTACCTCCGTCGCGTCGTCGTGCTCTCGGACCGAGCCCACGCGGACACGGTCGGATGGTACGAGATGCTGGAGGACGGCCGGCGTGTCAACGACGACACTCTCCGGACGCGCGCCGGTGAGGTCGATCCCGAACAGACCGCTTTCATCTTCTACACGTCCGGGACCACCGGGTTCCCCAAGGGCGCCCTGCACAACCATCGCATGGTCAGAAACACCTGGGATCACGCCGATCGCATGGGCATCACTGTTAACGACGTGATCCTCATGTATCTGCCGCTCTTTCACGCCTTCGGTTTCGTCGAGGGCCCGCTCATGTCGATGATCAGGGGCGCCCGCGAGGTCCTCACCGAGACCTTCGACGCCGATCAGTCCCTCGATCTCATTGCGAGCGAAAAGGCGACGATCATCCACGGGTTCGATACGCACTACAAAGAGCTGGTCGACGCCCAGGAGAGAAAGCCCCGCGACGTGTCGAGCGTGCGTACCGGCATCTGCGGCACCGGCATGTCGAGCTCCATTCCGATCGCACGGCGGGCCCGACAGACCTTCGGCAATCTCATGACGGGCTTCGGGATGAGCGAGGTCGGTATCGGAGTCACCTTCTCCTTCCTCGACTCCACGGAAGAGCAGTGCGTGGAGGCCAACGGCTACCCCGGCGCCGGCTACGAGGTGCGGATCGTCGATCCCGCGACCGGGCTCGACCAACCCACGGCTGTGCCGGGAGAGATTCTCGTCCGCGGCTACATGGTGACGCAGGGCTACTACAAGCGACCAGAGGAGACGGCGCGCGCCATCGACAAAGACGGATGGTTTCACACCGGTGACATGGGCCTCATGCGCGCAGATGGTCACATGCGGTTCGTCGGCCGCTATAAGGACATGCTCAAGATCGGCGGGGAGAATGTCGATCCCATGGAGGTCGAGGCCTTTCTGATGGGCCATCCCGCCATCGACGTGGCGGCGGTGGTCGGGCTGCCCGATGCGCGCCTCTCAGAGGTGGCGGTGGCCTTCGTGCAGCTCGCGCCCGGCTGCAAGCTGACCGAGCGTGAGTTGATCGAGCACTGCCGCGGCCGTGTGGCGAGCTTCAAGATCCCTCGCCACGTTGCATTCGTCGACGCGTTTCCGATGACCAGCTCTGGCAAGATCCAGAAGATCAAGCTCCGCGAGCGCGCCCGGACCGAGTGGATGGAGACGTAAGCAAGGAGGTCGACCATGACCGAGAGCGGATCGATCCTGGTGGGGACTATTGGCCAGGGCGTCATGACGAGTCCCGACGACGGCGAGAGCTGGACCCGGGCCAGCGTCCGCCAGGGCATGCACTCTGACTGCATCGTGCGGGCGCTGACCTCGAGCAACCGAGCTCCGGACATCGTGTATGCGGGGACCGACCGAGGCCTCTACCGCAGCGACGACGGCGGCGGGCAATGGCGCCTGCTCGACACGCCGATGTCGGGCTCGATGGTGTGGAGCATCGCCATCGACCCGGTGGATCCGAGCGTGATGTTCGTCGGTACCGGCACGCCTAGTGTGCCTGGCATCTATCGCTCGAGCGACCGGGCAAAGAGCTGGAAGCGCCTCCCAGTCGCGATCGCCGAGAACTGCCCGAATGTCGGCATCCCGAGGCCGACCGGAATCGCCATCGATCCCGCCGATCATCGGCACGTCTGGGTCGGGCTCGAGGTCGACGGCGTCCGCCACAGTTCCGACGGCGGAGAAACGTGGACGGACGTGAATGGACAGATCCCCAACAAGGACGTGCACAATGTGCTGGTCGTCGCCGGCCCTCCCAAGGCGGTGTTCACCGTGGTCAACGACGACGTGTGGCGCAGCCTCGACGACGGAAAGACGTGGGAGGCGGCGCGCGCTCGCGAGGTCTTCCCCTGGCATTACCCCCGTGGCATCGCGGTGAAGCCCGACGACTCGCGCACCGTATTCCTGACGCTCGGCGATTCCACACCAGGGCGCGTGGGAACCGTGATGCGCTCGAAGGATGCTGGCGCCACGTGGCAGAGTCTTGGGTTACCGACCCAGCCGAACTCGGCCGTGTGGACAGTAAGCCTTTCCGCCGCTGCGCCCGACACCGTCTTCGCAGCCAGTCGCTACGGCTATCTGTACCGCAGTGACGACGGCGGTGACTCGTGGCGAAAACTCTGGAGGGAGTTCGGCGAAGTCTCGTCGATCCTCTGGATCCCCCGATAAGTGTGCCTCGTTCGTTTCCATGCGGCAGGCTTTGGGCTATCCATTGATGCGACCGTACAGCAGGAGTTCTTGCCAGTCCACACGCGTGGTTGCCTACGACCCCTGAATCGCTATAGATTCACGGCGGGTGTCAACTCATTTCATTCAGAAGTCCCCGCTCGATTCGGGATTTGTCGGAATCGCTCGCGAGGTCGGCAGCGCGAGACGACCAGAGAGCATCGCAGTTACTCGGACGCGAAAGAGGGAAGGAGGCTTCATGCGCGCTTGGTGGCACGGCTGGTGTCCACAGCTGTCTCTCGCTGCGGCGATCGTCCTCGTCGTATTTGCCCAGGCCGACGCCACGCACCAGCAAGAAAGTCCCCGGAAGCACAAGATCGTGTATCAACTCTCCGATGCAGGTGTTGACAGGGCGAAGTTCGTTCTGGGCAACATCCGAAATCACGTGGCCGGCGTCGGCGGCTGGCGGAACATCGAGGCCTTGGAACTGGTCGTCTTCGGCCCGGCAATGAAGTCGTTCGTGCAAGGCGCAATCGATCCCGCGATCAAGGACGCGCTGGAACAACTGCAGGACCAGGGCATGCATTTCGGAGCCTGCGGCAATACGATGAAGAACTTCAACATCACCCGCGAGCAACTCCCACCTGGTTCGGTCGTCCTGCCGCAGGGCGGAGTGGTTCGGATCATGGAGCTCCAGGAGCAGGGGTACAGCTACCTGAGGCCGTGACGCTTTCGGTCACACCCGAAGCACGGGGGCGCTCCACGCAACGCAGTGAGGGGAGGATGTACGATGTTACGCATCACGTGGTCTGTTTCATCGGTGTGCCTGACCATCCTGCTATTCGCGGCCGCCGGAGCGCAAGCCCACCCTCATGGGACGGAGCCCATCCTCCTCGGCGTCGCACCGCAGCAAGACCCAGCGAAAGTCTTCACGATGTGGCAGCCCGTGGTCCGCTATCTGGAGCGCGAGATCGGCCATCCGTTCGCCTTTGAATCGGCGCCGTCGATCGAGGAGTTTCAAAAGCGAGTGCTCGAAGGACGGTACGACATCTGGTGGGGAAACCCATTGACCTATATCCAGGCGAGCAAGCGGATCGGCTACGTTCCAATCGCGCGCGATACCACCCGGATCGCCGGACTCCTGGTGACCCGCAAAGAGGACGGCATCAAATCGGCCAAGGAGGTGCTCGGCAAGAAGATCGCCTATCCCGCGCCAGACGCGCTCGGCGCGACGCTTCTGGTGCAGGACCTTCTGGCGAGAGCGGACGTCGCGCCGAATCAGGTCGAGGCGGTGTACACCGGCACGATGGACTCGGCGTTGCGCGGCCTTCTCGACGGCCGTGTGATGGCGGCCGGCGTCGTCCCTCGGGCCTTCAACTCGCTCGACGCCGCCGAGCGCGACAAGCTCAGCATTCTCGCCAGGACTGAAGAGGTCGCACCACAGCCCATCGCGGTGCATCCGCGGCTTTACAAGAGCGTCGTCACTCAGATCCAGCGGGCGCTCCTCAAGCTCAACTGGACGCCGGAGGGACGGCAGATCCTCGCCAGTATTCTCTACAAGGAGGTCGTCGTCTCGAACGACCTGGACTACGACATTCACCGCGACGTCGCCCGACGGCTCAAGATCCCGTTCTGAGCCGGGTCGAGGCGAGCGAGCGCGCGACGATGCGAAGGCTGGTGACCGTGGTCGCCGTTCTGGCGCTGGTCGACGTCCTGCTTGCGCTCGGCTTGTGGTCAACTATCACCGTAGGCACGGCCCCGCAATCCGACACCATGAGCACGGTACCGCAATCCGACGGCCAGGCTGCACCGTCATCCGCTGTGCAGCACCTCGCCGAACTCCTCGCCGCCTCGGCGTTCCGTTCCGTCATCACGAATGACTACGCACCGCTCGACGCGCTCATCAAACGGTCGGCCGCCTGGGCAGAAGTAGCTTACGTGAGCGTCGAGGATCCACAAGGAAGGATCCTCGGAAGCACGGACCTTGCGCGCGTTGGGCAGGTCTGGAATGATCGGATCGCGGCCGACCTCCGCGCCACGGCCCGCGCTCCGTATCACGACGTCGTCGTCGCCATCCTCAATCCGGCCGACAACTCTCAAAACGCCGTGATGGGACGGCTCCGTCTGGGGTATCGCGTGGAGCCCTCCCGGGGTGCTGCTCAACCGAATCGGCCAAACACACCACTGTGGATCGTGCTCGGTTTGGCGGCGCTCGCCGCCGTCCCTACCGGGCTCATTGTCGTGAAGGTCGCGACTTCGAAGCGACCGGCGACCACCAGGCGCCGATCGCGGGGACACGGCGATGAAGCCGACAGCGCGCACGAGGTGGCTCCGAGAACCTTAACGACCCGGCACGGCTCCGAGGAGCGCACTCGTTGAGGCGCATCCTCGCACCCGTCTCACCAGACCGTGCGATCGGCTCGACGGACGAGCGACTCCGGTAATTTCACTCCGAGTTCCTTGGCCGCCTTCAGATTGATGACGAGCTCGAAGTGAGAAGGTTCCTCGACGGGCAAGTCGCGCGGTTTTGCGTTGTTCAGAATTCGGCCGATGTAGGCGCCCGCGCGGCGGAACATGGCGGGAAGGCTCGGCCCGTAGGCGATGAGCCCGCCCGCGTCCACGAATTCACTGTAGCCGTAGATTGCCGGAACCCTCGCTCGGCGCACGAGATCGAGGATCTGCTGATGATGGAGCAGGGTGAACGGGCCGCCGGGAACCATCAGCGCCTCGGCGCGCTCTGCCGGCGCCCCCGCGAAGAACGCTCCGAGCGCGTCCCCATCTGGAACGATACGCGGAAGGATCTTCGCGCCCTCTGTGGCCGCGGCGAGCTCGAAGTTCGCCAACTCCGTGCGACTCATCAGATCCGCGTTGTAAAGAATGGCCACACGCGAGAGCGCGGGCTGAAGCTCCTTCAGTAACTTCAGCCACGCGAGAGTCAGTTGTGCCGACGAGTAGGTGACGCCCGTAATGTTGCCACCCGGATCCTGAAGCCGACTGACGGCGCCCGTGGCCACCGCGTCCGCACTGAGCATGACGATCGGGATCGTCTCAGTCGCCTGCTTCGCGGCCCGGGTCGCGTCGTTTCCCACGGCGAATATGAGGTCCACTTTGAGGCGGGCAAGCTCGGCCGCGAGCTCGCCGAGCCTCTCCGCGTGTCCGTCGGCGGAGCGGTATTCGAAGGTGATGTCCTGGTGATACCCGACGAGGGCTTGTCTCAGGGCCGTTTCATTGGGCGCCGAGATCCTGCCCGAGTCGAGCCACCCAACCCGATACGTCTTCTTGCTCGGTTGCGCCCCCGCGGTCGAGGCCATCAGAGTCAGCCCGACGCCCACGAAGATGAGCGACGCCCTGGTGAACACCCGGTTCACGCGGGGACCGTAGGGTAGGACGACGGAGGCGTCAAGCGCGAAATTGTCGAGGCGGAGCCAGCGTGGCGCTCTCCGTCCCGGTCTCGCGGAGGAAGATACCAACGGCGAAGGCCGCGAAATGGATCTCCGCGGCCGCGACAAACATCGCCGCGAAGCCGCCGGTCACGTCCACGAGGTAGCCGAGCAGCATGGTGAACGCCACGCCGCCTACGAAGCAGGCGACATTGGAGATGCCCAGGGCCGGGAGGGCAAGCTCGGCGGGAAAGACCTCGACAACGATGACCGACGGTAGGATGGTGCCGCCGAGAAGGAGCCCCATCATCGCAATGACGAACGCCGCCCCCGGCAAGCCGAGGCGTGGTCCGGCCAACGCGAAGAGCAGACACACCGCGATGTTCACACCCTCGCTGACGAGAAAGAGGGGCCTTCGTTGCCTCAAGTGATCGCTGAGGAAGCCGGCGATCGGCCACGACAGGATACTTCCGAACGTGATCAGCGCAGTGACGGCACCCGCCTGCGGCTCGCTCGCACCGAATTGACGAACGAGAACGGCCGGCAGATACGTCAAGACACTGAAGTATGCGCCGTATGAGCAAAACATCGCCACATTGAGGGGCCAGAGATCCCGCGAGCCGAGCAGAGACCGGAGGTGCTGCTTCGGGCCTCGGGCGGTCACGCTCGCGCTCTGCCTGGGTTTCGCGAAGAGTGCGATCAGGCCGATCGTCACGAGGGCCGGAAGCGCCGTCGAACCGTAGGCGACACGCCAGTCCCATCGTGAGGCGAGGGCAGGAATGACCAGCAGGGCGGCGGTTCCCCCGATCGCCCCGCCTCCCGAGAGCAGCCCGATGGCGCGGGCCAGTTCACCGGACGGGAACCAGTCTCGGATGAGGCGCATCGCGGGCACCCAGATAGCGGCCGCGCCAAGCCCCACGACCATCCGGGCAAGGACCGTTTCCGCGAAACCGGAGCTGGCCGCAAACGTCAGGGCACCCAGAGCCAGAAGCGTCGTGCTGACGATCATCACAGGACGAGTTCCCCAGCGATCGGCGACGATGCCGACGGGAATCTGGGCGATGGCATAGCTCCAGAGATATGACGTCTGGATCGCGCCGGCCGCCGCGTACGTGAGCCCGAGATCCACGACGAATCGAGGAATGAGGGGGGTGAACGCCATACGGTGCAGGTGTGTCTGCATGAAGGCGAACACGGCGACCGCGAGCACGATCCAGCGATAGGAGGTCGGCATTCGGTTCGGTCCGTTCAGCTCACCGGCGCTCGACTTGGTCCACACGTAGGTTGCGTCTCCTATGCTTTGGGCTTCTGTCTCGACGCCGATCTTAAGCGTAGCCGCGCGACGGTGACGAGAAAGGTTCTATGACGTGAGTCGGCACGAGCAGCGACGGCGGATCAGCGGTCGAGCCAGGCAGCCATCAACCTCCCTCCGTAGTCGTAGCCCAGATTCGGCCCATAGTTCTTCAGCGCCCCATCCCAGACGGCGATATACACCGCCGAGGGCAACTGGACGTAGTACTGCTGCACCGCGAGGTAGCGTTGGATGTCCGCGATGATTTCGCGGCGTTTGGGCGCATCGAAAATTCGGCGCTGACGCACCAGGAGATCGGTAACAACCGGGTCATTGACATGGCTTTGATTCTTTTGCTCGCCTGGGTAGTGCATTCCGTAAAGGAAATTGTCACGCAGCAGCAGCGACGGCGGGATCGTGGCGCACATGATCTCCGTGGCCGTCAACTTCACGAGCCGCGGCATCCCGGCCAGGCGTTGCGGAAGCGGCGACCGTACCGAGCAGCGCGGTCGATATTGAACTCCGCTATGGCAGGAACACCTCGCGCACGTACCACGGCAGCACGGCGACGCTCACGAGCTGCTCGGTCCCATCAAATAGCGGCTGGAGCTCCGACATCGTCACGCGGAATTTATACGAGCGGAGGCGATCAATGCCCGCCGGCACGCTCTTCACCACATCGGTGCCGATGTCGGGTCGATAGATGCGGAAGAAGCTTGGGTCCGCGGCGGAATGGAGCCGCACCTCCGCCCTCGCGCGAGACGGAACGCCGCGCTGGTATTCGATACGACATTCGATCACGCCGCCACTGCTGTCCTGGAGTTCCCATCGCTCTATCGCAGTCCCGGGCTCACGATCCATCGCCTGCGCGGACGCTTCGCGCCGAATGGTGACCGGTAAGCCGGTCTTATATGGGCCCGGCACCTCAGCCGAGACGTAAAACTCCCGAATGTCCATGAGCGCGGTTCCCCCGCTCTCCGCTTGCTTCGCAGGGACAACCAGCGCAGCGAGACGCGTCGTACCCGTCGCGATGAGCTTCCCCTCGCGGTCGTGGTTGACGAGGCGATCGATGAAGCTGATGGTGAGATTGGCATCCTTCGAGGGCCCGGCGGCGATCGGCGCGATCTGCCACGGCGTCGGTAACCACTTTTGCAGCGCCGCAGGGTTCACACGGAACGCGAGCACCACCCTGGTGTCGACGTTCTGCTGAACCATCGTCTCAGCCCACCCGCGCGCAGTCGGCAACACACTGCCGACGAACAGACATGGGACGAGACAAAGGGCTACTAGGACACGGCATGCCATTGTGTTGTCCTCCGTTGCATCCAAACAGTGAAGAACGCATGCCAATCCATCGCTCGGACCTCCGGCTGGCGGGATGCTAGCGCTCGCCGAGTCGGAGGGCAAAGTTCGTTCTACCTCCGGGCCGGCCGTGCACGAGGGGCAGAGCGATTGCCTTTCCACGTGGCGCTATGGCTTTCGGTTCGCGAGCGGCGACGCACCTGAGTCAGACATGGTGTCCGCTCTGAGCGGCCAGCCCGTCGGTCTTTGCGGCCATGATGAAGTCGTTCCGATGGAGGCCGCGGATCTTGTGAGTCCACCAGGTCACCGTGACCCGCCCCCACTCGGTGAGAAGGGCGGGATGGTGACCCTCCGCCTCGGCGAGGGCGCCGACCCGGTTGGTGAAGGCCAACGCATCGGCGAAGCTCGGGAAGCGAAAGACCCGCTCGAGCTGGGCGATGCCGTCGCGCACCACCAGTTGCCAGCCTGAGATCTCGCGCCGGAGTTCCGCGATCTCCGCCTCGGTCACTCGGGGCGAGTCGCTGCGGCAGGCGACACACCGTTCGGTTGACAACGTGCTCATGCGCGCACCTCTCTTTCCCGGACCCGGCGTCCAGCGAGAACACCGCCGCGATCACCGATCTCGACGCACTCTTCCGTGCGGCTCCGGTGACCGTGAGCGCGTGCTCTACTCTATGACTTGATCCGCCCGGAGCAGCAGCGACGGCGGGATCGTGAGGTTGAGCGCCTTCGCGGTCTTCATGTTGATGACTAGCTCGAACTTGGTCGGCTGCTCGGCGGGCAGGTCAGCGGGTTTCGCGCCCTTGAGGATCTTATCGACGAAGACGAAGGAGCGTACGGCAAAGCTATCGCGGCTGCGGCTCCGCTGCAGTGTTCGTGGGTCGTGTCAGAAGAGTGGCGCGCCCACCATCGGCTTGAATTAGAGAATGACTTGATTGCGGCTCACGTCCTGAAGACCAAATCCGTGCCTAATGCGCAGTTTCAGGCGTCGTAGCACGCACCTCTAATTCCACCAGCCCGCCCGATCAAGCAACGCCCGCAGCTTCAACGCCTTGGTGAGCTCGTGCTTCGCGATCGGCCACGTCGCCTCGTCCCACTGGCTACTCAGGATGCGGCGGATCAAAAAGCGCGAGGCGTAGCCAAGGAAGAAGAAATGGAAGCGACTCACTGGAAGCGACTCACGGCGGTCCACTATTCGATCACCTGTCGCGACACCCGCGAGGATCGCGGAGATTGACGAGTCCGAGCAAAATCGTCTTGCCCGTCGCGCGCGCCGTCGGATCGACCCACCAATCCTCGTCCGTTTTGTTACCCTCCGCCTCGTGGCCGAACCAGACGCTCGGTACGTCTTCAGCGAGCCGCCCAGCTTCGACGGCGGCACACAGCGGGATCGCGACGAGCTGAGCTCGTTCTACCATCGCCTGCGCCAGGCAAACGATGACCTGGACAGCGATCAGCTGCGCCGGATCTGGAGTCCCGCGCCTGATGCGGTCTTCTTCAACACCAATGGCCATGGTTACTACGGGCTCGAGGATTGGCTGAAGATCTGGGCCTTCTATGGCCCTCGCCTCATCCGGAGCGAACCGGGCCGAACGGGACGCGTCCAGGTTGTCATCCGGGAGGACCTCGCTGTCATCGTCGACGATCGCCTCACGCGCTCCCTTCAGTGGCCTGATGACGTCCCGCGTCCGGCCTTCGTCACGCCCTACTACCGCGCAACCATCGTTTGCCGCCGCGAAGGCGGCGAGTGGAAGGGTTGGCACGCGCATTACTCATCTGGGCAGCCCGGGCCACGTCCGGAGCAAGTCGCATGGGGCCAGCGAACGGGATGAAGGCTGGTCTCTGATGAACCGGCCGCGAAGATGCCCTGAGCGTCAGGCCAAGGGTGGGCGCCGCTGCTTCCACGGCCTGGCGTGCTCAAACGCCGCAGCGGCGCGCAGCACCGTGGTCTCGTCCCCACGTCTCCCGATCAGCTGCAACCCGACCGGCAATCCTCGTAGCATCCCGCATGGCAGGCTGATCGCAGGCTGGCCCACCATGTTGATAGGGAACGTGCACGGATAGATGCCGGTGACGGCGTCGACCTGCCGCCCACCGATCATGCGTGGGCGCTGCTCGGGAGGGAACGCCGTGACGGCAGTCGTCGGCGTCAGCAGGAGATCGTAGCGGCGCATCGTCTCTTCCATCTGCCGGCGAAGCTCGTAGACCGCACGCAGCGAGCTGGCATACTGCGCGCCGCTGATCGCGCGACCGCGGCCGAGAAGCGTACGCGCGTCCTCGCCGAGCTCGGTCGGCTGCGCATCCAGCAGATGTCCATAAGCGGCACTCAGGTTCGCGCCGTAGACCGTCCAGAAGTGTTCCGCCAGCGCCGGAATGAGCCGCACATCGGCCTCCTCGACAACCGCGCCGAACTCTTCGAAGACCCGCGCCGCGTGGTGCGCGACCGCCTCGACCTCGGGATCGATCGCCCCATGGCCGAAGTCGGCGCTCCACCCACATAGAACTCCCCGAACCCCGCGGTCGAGAGCACCGAGGAAATCGGGTGGCGCCTCACGCAACTCTGGAGATGGGTCTCGTGGATCCGGCCCCGCCAGCACCTGGAGTAGTAGCGCGGCATCCCGAACATCGTTCGTGATGGGACCCGACTGGGAGAACTGATTTGGCTCGGGACGCCCGAGACTGCCGGCGCGCGGCACACGACCCTGGGACGGCTTGAGACCAACGACCCCGCAGAAGCTGGCCGGGATACGGATCGAGCCTCCGCCATCGGTGGCGACGGCGAGCCCACACAGACCGGCGGCCACCGCGGCCGCCGCGCCGCCACTCGAGCCCCCGGTGGTGCAGTCGAGATTCCACGGATTGCGGCACGGTCCCACCAGCGCGTTGTCGGTCACGGCGGCAAGCGACACGCCGAGCTCGGGCGTGCTTGTTTTGCCGACGATGATCGCCCCGGACTGTCTCACGCGCTCGACGACGATGGTGTCGGAGTCGGGGACCGTGTCCCTGAATGCGCGGGAGCCGAGCGTCGTCCTGATTCCGCGAGTGGCCTCGAGATCCTTCACCGAGATCGGAACGCCGTGCAGCGGAGGCAGATCGCCGCCCGCCAGCACCTGGGCTTCTGCCTCTTTCGCCGTCGCCAGCGCCTGGTCCGCGCAGACCGTGATGAACGCCCGCAGCTTTGGATCCAGGCGCTCGATCCGGCGCAGGTAGAGCGTCACGAGCTCGGCAGGCGAGACCTGCTTACGGCGGACCAGCTCCGCCTGTCGCCACGCAGGCATGAATGCGAGGTCTTGATCGGTCATGACTCCGTCCGCCGCTGACCCCAAATTGCTCGCCAGCGAGCGGCCCCCTATACTACCGCCCACCGTCGAGGACAGGAGGCGGCCATGCACGATGTTCGTCGACGAGCGTTTCTCGTGGGCACTGCGGCGACGCTGATCGGAGGGATTCCCGCCCTCGCCCAGACTCCAAAGCGGGGCGGTACTTTCCGGTTCGTGCCGGCCGCAGACCTCAAGATCGTGGACCCGATCTGGACGACGTCGACGATCACTCGGAACCACGGGTACCTCGTCTACGACACGCTGTTCGCCACCGATGCGAGCTTCCAGGTACGTCCCCAGATGGTGGATCGATTCACGGTCAGCCGTGACGGCATGAAGTACTCGTTCACGCTCCGCGACGGCCTGCTGTTCCACGACGGGCAACCTGTCGTCGCCGAGGACTGCGTGGTGTCGCTCACACGCTGGGGCAAGAAGGACGTGCTCGGGCGACTACTCTTCGCCGCTACCGAGAAGCTCCAGGCCGTCGACAAGAAGACCTTCGTCCTCGAGCTGGGCAAGCCGTTCGGGATGGTGCTGGAGGCGCTGGGCAAGCCGTCGAGCAGTGTGCCGTTCATCATGCCCGCCCGACTGGCGGTCACGCCCGAAAGCGACCAGATCAAGGAGGTCGTCGGATCGGGGCCGTTCCGCTTCGTGAAGGAGGAGTGGCAGCCCGGCAACCAGGTCGTCTACGTCCGCAACGCCGACTACGTGCCCCGTGCCGAGCCAGCCAGTGGGCTCGCCGGCGGCAAGCGGGTGCATCTCGACCGCGTGATCTGGCGGTACATCCCCGATCCGGCGACGGTAGCGGCTGCCCTCGAGGCCGGCGAGGTCGACTACTGGGAGAATCCGCCGCTCGACTTCATGCCGCGGCTGTCGAAGAGCGCGAACCTCGTCGTCTTCGTCGCGGACCCGCGCGGGACGCAGGGGTGGCTGCGGCCCAACCACCTCCACCCGCCCTTCAATCAGAAGAAGGCCCGGCAAGCGCTGCTGTGGATGACGAACCAGGAGATGTACCTCAAGACGGTGATCGGCCAGGAGCGCTACTACCGGACGTGTCCGGCGTACTTCATGTGCGGCACCCCATACGAAAGCGCGAGCGGAATGCCATCCGCCCCGAACCTCGAGCGCGCGCGACAACTGATGAAGGAGGCGGGCTACGACGGTCGCCCCGTCGTCATTCTGGATCCAACTGATCTGCCCGTGCTCCACGGTGCGAGTCTCGTCACGCGCGAGCTCCTGACACAGATCGGCGTCACCGTCGACCTTCAGGCCATGGACTGGAGCACACTCGTGGCACGTCGTGCGAAGAAGGACTCGCCGAAGGACGGCGGATGGAATCTCGTCCCCACGTATTTCTTTTCCTGGGACGTGATGACACCCGCCGTGAATTCGGGCCTCTCGGGTGGCTGTGACAAAGCGTGGTTCGGCTGGTATTGCAGCGAGGAGATGGACAAGCTGCGGAACGACTGGGTTCGGACGTCGGATCCGGCGCGTCGCAAACAGCTCGCCGAGCAGATCCAGGTCCTCGCGGCCGACGAGGTTCCGTACGTGACCTTCGGCCAATGGTTGCAGCCCGACGCCTACCGAAAGAGCGTTCGCGGCCTGATCCAGTCCGGCATCCACGTCTTCTGGAACATCGCGGTGGACGCCTGACGATTGCTCGTTAACTGAGTTCGCTACCCGATCACGCCGGCTCCGCTATACGCGGGGCGAAGCTCGTGGCCTTCGGCGAAGCGTTCCAGCCGATAGGGTGAGATGTCGAGCGTGCTGGCGTGTCCCTCGGCGATCTGCTCGCTCATCAAGAGGCCGACGATCGGGGACAGCTTGAACCCGTGGCCGGAGAAGCCCACCGCGTAGTGAAGGCCGGCAATGGTTGCGGATGTTCCCATAATCGGGTTCCAGTCCGGACTGACCTCGTACATGCCCGACCACCCGCCGGTGATGGCGGCCTCGGCCGCCGCCGGCATCACGCGGGTGAGTCGCAGGACGACGTCGCTGACGTAGTCGGGGTCCGGGCGATCGTCGTACCCGTCGGGATCGCCGGCGATGACCGTGTCGCGAGTATTACCGAGCAGGATCAGGTTCCCCGTCTCCGGCCGTAGATACACCTCGTTGATCAAGTCGGCGACCACGGGATGGCTTGGAGCGAAGCCGGCGCGCGGGTCGGGCCGGAGCGTAACGATCGACTCGCGGCTCGCCACCACCGGCAGGTCGAGGCCCGCGAGACGTCCGACCTGGCTGGCCCACGGGCCGGCGGCGATCACCGCGTGCGCCGTGGCGATCTCGCCCTGCGTCGTTCGCACAGCTCGCAAGCGCCCCCCGCTGATCTCGAAGCCCGTCACCGGCGTCGACTGCCGCACTTCACCCCCAAGATCGCCAAAGCGCTGCACAAAACTCGTCACGACGTCGTGCGGGCTTCCGTAACCCGAGTGCGGTTCCCAGACGATGACCGCATCGTCCGGGACCGTGAGCAACGGGCTCAGGACGGCCACGTCGGTCAGGGGGAGCAGGCTCGCCTCGATCCCGAGGTTACGATTCATCATCACCGTCTGCTCCACGACCTGCCGGCTCTCGCGCGGAGCGATAAAGAGCATCCCGGTCTTGACGAACCCGGCCGTGCCGCCGATCGCGTCGGCCCAGTGTTCGAGTATCCTTCTCGCGTGGAGCGCCATCGCCGCGGTGCTCGGCGTGGTGTAGTGCGTGCGCACGACCGCCGAGGACTTCGCCGAGGTTCCCGAACAGAGCGCGTTCTTCTCGAGCAGGACCACGCGCCCGAAGCGGCGGCGGGCGAGGTGGAACGCGATGCTCGTGCCCATCACGCCGCCACCGATCACGACCACGTCGGCAGTGCCGATCATCAGCCCTCGGCCATCACACCGCGAGCTTGTGGAGCTCTCCCGCCTTCATGATGACGGGGATGTAACGACCCTCCTCCTGCAGCACGCCGAGGTCCTTTAGGGGATTGCCATCGACCACGATGAGATCGGCGACGGCGCCCGGCGCGATGACGCCCAGCTCGCCGGCGCGACCGAGCAGCTCGGCGTTCACCGAGGTGGCGGATCGGAGAACCTCGAGCGGAGACAGCACCTCGGCACGGAGCAAGAATTCCCGTGACTGCTCCCGGTGGAGGATACCGAGGAGATCGGTGCCAAATCCGACCTTGACCCCGGCGCGCTTAAGAATCTCGAGCGAGGCCCGGGCGGCCTCCTTGAGCTCGGCGATCTTGTCCACGCTCACGCGTGGCAACCCGAGCGCAGCGCCCTGCTCCCAGAGCGTCGCGATGACGACCAGGGTCGGAACCACAAATGCCCCTTTAGCGGCGACGAGCTTGGCCGTGTCGGGGTCGATCAGCGTGCCGTGCTCAACCGAGCGCACGCCGTACTCGACGGAGCGACGGATCGCCTCGCTGGTGTGCGCGTGGGCCATGACATACGTGCGCCGGCGCGTCGCCTCGTCGACCGCCGCCCGGATCTCCTCCTCGCTGTACTGGAGCATCCACAGCGGGTCGGTGGGCGAGGCCGCCCCGCCCGACACCATGATTTTGATGTGGTGGGCCCCCTTGCGCAGCTCTTCTCGGATCGCCCGTCGCACCTCAATGGGGCCGTCGGCTAGTTGCCCGAGCGCACCGCTCGAGCAGCACGCTGGCACATGCTGCACCGGTCGCATGTCGCCGTGCCCTCCGGTCTGCGACAGGGCACGGCCGCAAAACAAGATGCGCGGGCCGCGGATCAACCCCTGTTCCACGGCTTGGGACAGCCCAAAATCGGCGCCGCCGGCATCACGAATCGTCGTGAACCCGCGATTCAATGCCTCCTCGAGATAGACGCGGGCATGCGCGGCTCGGAGAGACTCCGGCATGCCGTCGAGACGTGTGAGGTTGACGTCGGCCGCTACGGCATGCCAGTGGGCGTCGATGAGGCCGGGCATTAGCGTCCGGCCATTCACCGGCACGACGTGCGCCGAGTCGCTCCGAATCGGTCGGTCACTGACCTCCTTGATCCGTCCGTTCTCGACCACCACGTCCAACGTCTCGAGCAGCTCAGGACTCTGCCCATCAAAGACTCGACAGCGAGAGAAGAGGATCGTTCCCATCACGACACCTCCAAAGCACGACGCGCAGCAGGCGCCACGATCTCGGCGAACGACCGGATCGTGAAGTCGACGTCTTCGTCCGTCGGCCCGGCCGGATGCATGATGATCTCGCGGATCCCGGCGTGGCTCAGCGCCACGATGCGCTCCGCCACCTCGTCCGGGGTTCCGGCCAACGTCAGGGCGTCGACGAACCGATCCGGGACGAAAGGTAACAGATGACGATACGGCGCGACGCCCGGCTCGTACCCCACGTGCGCGACGCTGGCCCGGGCTTCGGGGGGCAGCGTGATGCCCTGGGCTTCGAGGGTGGCATAGCGCAGGCGCCCTGCCGCCAGAGTCCGCGCGACCTGCGGGCGCAGCGCGTCCCGTGCGGCCTTACCGTCCGCGCTCAGGCACGCGTCCAGGCGTGCCACGAGGGAAATCCGCGACGGGTCGCGACCCGCGAGCCTGGCGCCGCGGGCAACCTCCTCTGCGAAGACACGGGCTTCGTCCGGAGTGGCGCAACCTTCCATGATGGCGGCGTCGGCCACGGCGCCGGCCGCCTGTTGCCCAAGCCGACCGTTGCTCGCGACGTAGATCGGGATCACCGAGGGAGGCGGCGCGAAGCCCAGCCGGGCTCGGGTGACGCGAATCACCTCGCCATCACTGTCGGCCACGTCGCCCGCGAGCAGGAGGCGGATCACCTCGACGGCTTCCCGGATGGCGCGCGCGGGCTTAATGCGCGCGATGCCGAGTTCGGCGAATCCCGAGATGCCCGCCCCGATGCCGAGCGCCACCCTCCCTGGGTAGGCTTCAGCGAGGCTTGCGATCGCCATCGCCGTGAGCGCGGGATGGCGCGAATACGGATCGGTGACGCACGGACCGAGCCGGATCCGGTGGGTCTGAGTCGCGGCGACGGTCAGCGACACATAGACGTCGCGAAAGAACCGCTCGTCCGCCAGCCACAGATCGTCGTAGCCCACGGCCTCCGCCAGCAAAGCCAGCTCCCGCAGACGAGGCAATGGATCACGAGTCAACCCGAGCAGCCCGATCCTCACGGACGTGTGAGAGCTGCGCATCGAGGTCGCATGTCGGTCACCTCTCACTACGCGGCTGTCGCACTGTCTGGAAACTAGCTGACTAGCCCCACCGCTGCCGCAGGCGTGAACGGATCGACTCCTCCGCGCAAATCTTCGTCGGCCCCGACGGCGATCCCGTTAGGCTGCGCGAAGTTGAACGAGCAAGGCGTCTTTTCAGCCGTTATGACGCGATGCCCAAGCGCGTGCAGCCCGTCGAACACCGTTGGGCCGAACCGATCGTCGAGCAGGATTTCCGGTCCTTCGGCGTGCAGTCGTGGCGCCGCGATGGCGGCCTGCATCCCGAGTCCGCGATCCATCAAGTTGACGATCACCTGAGCGATCGCTGTCGGGATACGGCGTCCGCCGGGCGTGCCGATCGCTGCGCGCAGTTTTCCATGATCCAGCAGCAGCGTTGGCGCGACTGGGGTCGCTTGCCATTTGCCGCAGGCGATGGAGTTGGCAAAGCCCGGCCGGGGATCGAACAACAGCATCATGTCATTCAGGACGACGCCGGTCCCAGGCACGACGACGTGGGATCCGAGTAGGTTCCCCAACGTCAAGGTGACCGATACGGCGTTGCGCTCGCGGTCCACAGCGCAGACGTGCGTCGTGTGCGGCGAGTGGCGAGAAGCACGAGATGCCGACACCCCAGGAGAGCGATCCGTGGACCGCTCACCCTCTGGCGCCTGAAATCTCCACGGATCGACGACGGCACGCGTCGCGCTCGCGCGGTCCATCGAAATGGTCTCTCGCACTGCCGCCGCATAGGCTTTTGAGAGCAGGCCCTCCCAGGGCACCGTGACCTGCTCCGGATCGCCGACATGCTCGAAGAAGTCTTCGTACGCGCGACGGCATGCCTCGGTGATCAGGTGCAGGCCCACGACGCTGGCCACACCGAAGCGACCGAGGTCGTAGCCTTCGAGGATGTTAAGGATGCCCTGGACGATCGGCGCCCCGGTCGGCCCGGGTACGCCGACGATCTCGATGCCGCGATAACTGCCTCGCAGCCCGTTGTCGTGGACCCGCGGTTGGTACGCGGCAAGATCTTCCTCAAGCAGAACCCCGCCGTTCGCACGCATGTCCGCCCCGAGCGCCTTCGCGATCTCTCCGCGGTAGAAGACATCCGGCCCGAGTTTCGCGATCCGGCGCAGCGTCTCGGCAAGATCGCGCTGGACGATGCGATCGGGCACTGAGAGGAGCACGCTCGGACGCGGTGGGACCGCGCCACCACTCAGAAAGATCGCGGCGGCGCGCGGGAAGCGCGCGATGACGCCCAGGTCCAGACCGAGGATGAGGCTGGTGTACCAGTCGACGTCGAAGCCGTCGGCCGCGAGCGCGACAGCGGGTTCCATCACAGCCTCGCGCGGAAGTGTACCGAGGCGTTCGTGGGCAAGACACAACCCGGCCACGACGCCGGGGACACCAACCGACCGATGGCCAATCTGGTTCTCTTCGTCCTTCACCGCCGGCCATCCGTACTGGCCCTGGGACGCGCGCTCGGGCAGCAGTGTGTACATGTCCGGCCGTGCGGCCAGCGGGGCGCGCAAACCGAAGTCGACGACCATCCGATGGCCGTGGTGAAGAACCACCATGGCGCCCACGCCGCCCGCACCACTCATCCACGGCTCTACTACGCCCACAGCCCACGCGGCAGCCACCGCGGCATCGATCGCGTTGCCTCCGCGCCGTAGCATCTCGACGCCCACCTCCGCAGCGAGCCGGTGACCGGCGGACACCATGCCGGCATTCGCGACGACCTCGTCCTTCGTCATGCTCCAGCGCGACGTCTGGTGCCATGCGTTATCGACCATCAGCACCTCCGGCTAGACCTCGTGCGCTCCAGCGCACGAATCGACTTCAGCCCGATGAACGGCCGAGGCCCAGTGCACGCGTTTGTCGCACCGGCGCAGCCAACATACGGCCAGCGGTCCGGTCCGACAAGCGCGTTTGCTCAATGTCGAAGCAAGTACGCGCTCGCGCGGAGCAACAGTGTCGAGCGCCATTGACATGTCCGTGCCGACGCCCTAGATTCCGGTGCACCTCATCGGTCTCGACACTGAGGCCAGGAGAAGAACGCCGATGGCGAGACGCCTCGCGCCGGCCGATGTCGCCCTTCTGGCGGAGCTCGCCGGATTACACTTCCCGCCCGACGATCTGGTGCCGCTCGCCGCAGCGCTGGACGCGCACCTCGAATTCGTGGCCCCGCTCCTGAACGCCGAGCTCGACGACACCAACCCCTCGCTCACTCACGATCCCCGCTGGCGTGATTGACCTCGGCTCCGTGACTATCCGCGAGGTGACGCGCCTGTTGCGACTGCGCAAGCTGTCGGCCGTCGAATTGATCGAAGCGACGCTGCGCCGGATCGACGAGACGGAACCGCTGGTGCACGCCTACGTCCACGTCGCCGCCGAGCAGGCGCTGGACGCGGCGCGGCGCGCGGACGCTGAAGCGCCGCGTAGTCCGCTCCACGGCATTCCTATCGGGATCAAGGACGTGCTGGTGACACGCGACGCGCCCACGCAAGCTGGGTCACGACTGCTCGCCGGCTTCACCACGTCGCACGACGCGACGGTGGTGCGCAGGCTCCGAGAGGCGGGCGCGGTGATGATCGGAAAGCAGGTCACGCACGAATTCGCCTGCGGCCAGGACGTGCCGCCCACCCGCAACCCATGGAATCTCCGCCACTACCCGGGCGGCTCGAGCGCGGGTGGAGGAGTGTCGGTCGCCGTGGGGTCAGCGCTCGGCGCCCTCGGAACCGACGCCGGCGGATCCGTACGCAAGCCGGCGGCGGTCACCGCCACAGTCGGACTCAAGCCGACACACGGCCGCGTCAGCGGTTGGGGCACCATTCGCGCCGCGTCGGCGCCATCGCTGGATCACGTGGGCGCGTTCACGCGCTCCGTCGAGGACGCCGCGTTGCTGCTGCAAGCGGTCGCTGGTTACGACCCGGCCGACCGACGGTCGGTCGATGAACCCGTGCCCAACTATCTGGCCGACCTCGATCGAGGTGTCGGCGGCATGCGGCTCGGCGTGGCGCCCGGTTACTTCGCCGGTGCCGAGCTGCAGTCAGAGATCGGAACGCTAGTCGACGCCGCCTTCAAGGAGTTGGAACGCCTCGGCGCGACGCTTGTGCCTGTCGAGTTGCCCACGTTCCGTCTCACACTGCCCGCGGGCTTCGTTATCCTCATGACCGAAGTGGCGCAGCCACATCGTCGCTGGCTCGTCGAACGGCCGAAAGACTATGGCGACGGCACCCGACGCCTGCTCGAGTTGGGCTCGATCATTCCGGGTGCGCATGTGCAGGCTGCGTTGCGCGCGTGCATGGCGATGCGCGCCGAGGTGCAGGCCGCGTTCCGCCAGTCGCGGCTCGACGCTATGGTGACGCCGACCCTGCCGATGACATCGATGGCGCTGGACGACATGGTGATCGACCGAGATCTGCCGCGCCTCATCCCATTCACGCTGCCGTGGAATCTCACCGGTCTGCCAGCGCTTAGCATTCCCTGTGGCTTCACGTCCGCAGGACTGCCCGCCGGCCTCCAAGTCATTGGACGTCCGTTCGACGAACCGACGATCTTCAGCATCGGACATGCGTACGAGCAGGCGACGCCGTGGCATCGACAGCGGCCGCTAGTCAATTGAGGGGGAAAACGATGATCCACCCGAGCCGTCGTCAGTTCTTGGTCGGAAGCGCCGCTGCCACCGCCGCGCTCGCCCTCCCTGTTCCATACGTTCGCGCTCAGAAGAAGGGCGGTACGCTGCGCTTCGTCCCGCATGCGGATCTGCGGGTCGTCGATGTGACGCGCTACACCGGCTACATCACGAACCGCACGAATGGATATCTGGTTTACGACACGCTGTTCGCGCTGGATGGCAACGGCCAGATCAAGCCGCAGATGGTCGACAAGTGGTCAAACAGTAAGGACGGCCGGAAGTGGAGCTTCACGCTCCGCGATGGCTTGAATTTCCACGATGGTCAACCGGTGACGGCCGAAGACTGCGTGGTTTCGCTGAAGCGCTGGAGCCATCGGGACCCGCTCGGTCAGTTCTTCATGGCCGCCACGGAGCGCCTGCAAGCCACGGACAAGAAGACGTTCGTGCTCGAGTTGGGAAGGCCCTTCGGCCTGGTGCTGCCCGCGCTCGCTAAGCCGTCGGCCGTCGTCCCCTTCATCCTGCCCTCTCGCCTCGCAGCCACGCCCGAGGAGGAGATGATCAAAGAGGCGATCGGGTCGGGACCCTACAAGTTCGTGAAGGAAGAGTGGCAGCCCGGCAACCAGGTGGTGTACGTCCGCAACGAGCAGTACGCCCCGCGCAACGAGCCGGCCAGCGGCGCCGCCGGCGGCAAGCGCGTGTACGTCGACCGCGTGATCTGGCGCTACATTCCCGACCCCGCCACCGCGGCGGCCGCGATCGAGGCCGGCGAGGTCGACATGTGGGAGCAGCCGCCGCTCGATCTGGTCCCGAAGATCGAGAAGAATCCGGATATCGCGATCGTCACATACGACACGGTTGGCAACCAGGGTTGGATCCGCCCCAATCATTTGCAACCGCCGTTCAACAACAAGAAGGCGCGGCAGGCGCTGGTGTACATGGTGGACCAGCAGCAATACCTGCAAGCAGCGGTGGGGCAATCGAAGTACTTCCGACAGAGCGGCGCCTACTTCGTCAGCAAGAGTGAGTTCGGGTCGAGCGCCGGAGCACCGGCCAAGCCCGACTTCGAGCGCGCGCGTCAACTTATGAAGGAAGCGGGGTACGACGGCAAGCCGATCGTCGTGCTGGACCCGACGAACATTGCGATGTTGCATGCCGTCGCGCTCGTCACCGGCGACCTCTTGCAGAAGATCGGCTGCAAGGTCGATGTGCAGGCTATGGACTGGGGCACACTGGTGGCACGCCGGGCCATGAAGACGCCGGCGTCCGAGGGTGGGTGGAACATCCTGCACACCTGGTGGAGCGCGGCCGACATGGCGTCGCCGGCGCTGAACGCGGGCATGGCTGGCGTGTGCGACAAGGCGTTCTTCGGCTGGTACTGCAGCGAGCCGATGGAGAAAATGCGGCGAGACTGGGTTGCCCAAGCCGATCCCGCCAAGCGCAAGCAGCTCGCCGAAGACATCCAGAAGTTTGCGTACGACGACGTGCCTTACGCGCTGTGGGGCGAGTTCGTCACGCCGGCCGCCACGCGGAAGAACGTCCGCGGCATGCTCTCGTTCGCCGCGCCGCTGCTCTGGAACATTTCAGTCGAAAGCTAACACTCGGGCGGACGGGTCACACGCGGGCCCGTCCGCCTCTATGTCACACTGCAGGTCCGCCGAGGACGCCGCTCGCGATTCGCCGCGGCAGCCAACGACCATCCGACGAGCTGCCGACGAGACGGCCGTTCTCGACGATGACCTTGCCGCGCAGAAGAGTCATCGTCGGATAACCCTGGCAGGCGAAACCTTCCCAGATGCTGTAGTCCGCGTCGGCATGCAGGTCGCCCAGCGCGAGCGTCTTTTTCAGGGCGGGGTCGATAAGCACGAGGTCGGCGTCACTACCCGGCTGGATGGCGCCCTTCTGCGGGTAGAGACCGAGGATGCGGGCCGCATTCGCAGAGGTGATATCAACGAATCGCGTGAGCGGCATGTGTCGCTCGGCAACAAACTTGGTGAACGCCACGGGCAGGCGTGTCTCGATGCCGTTGTGACCACCGCACACGGTCTCGATGGTGTCTCCGGCGAGCTTGTACGCCTTGTGCACGGTGTACTCGTCGGTTGCAGTCGTGGCGAGGCGGCCGTCCATGAGGCCGTCGAGGAGCGCGTCGCGATCGTCGGCGAATTTGATCGCGGGGTATGTGTGAATCGCGGTACCCCCTGGCTTGCGGTAGTCATCGCACGTGAAGTGTAGGTAGTTGTGGAGCGCCTCTCCATACACCGGTTGCCCGAGGCTCCGAGCCTCGGCGATGGCCGCGACACCCTCCTTGGCGGTGGTGTGCACAAAGTAGACGGCTGCGTTGGTGTGTCGCGCGAGGCGGATGATGTGGCGAAACGCCAAGTCCTCGGAGAGGTTGTTGTGAACAAGATGGAGGTTGTAGCCCTGAGCACGTCCCTCACGCTTGAGGGTCTCGGTCATGTACGTGACGACGTCGTCCTCCTCGGCGTGCACCGCCATGATGCCGCCATGCCGCGCGACCTGGCTGAAGATGCTCCACAGGTGGCCGTACGGAACGCGGATCGGACGGAAGGTCGTGAAGATCTTGAAGCTCGCGATGCCGTCCTGGATCGCCTCGCCGATCTCGCCCACGGTCTGGGGCGCGACTTCGCCGGCGAGAATGTAGTGAAAGGCGAAGTCCGTGTATGAGTGGCCGCGGAAGACTGCGCGCCGCCGCTCGATCGCTTCCGCGATGGAGACGCGACGCGCATGCGGATCGGGCGTCAGCGTCAGATCACCCGCGAAATCGACGATCGTCGTCACGCCGCCGAACGCCGCGGCTCGGCTGGCCGCTTCCGGCGGCTGCGTCATGACGTCCGGCCGGCCGCTCCACTGCTCCGGGACCGGGATCGAGATGTGCGCATGCGGCTCGATCCCGCCGGGGATGACGATTTTGCCCGCCGCATCGACGACACGCTCGGCATTCGCCGTGAGCGTGCCGGACGAGCCGAGCGCGACGATCTTCTCGCCCTGCACGCCGATATCGAGTACGGCGACGCCCTGGGGCGTCACGACCTGCCCACCCTTGATGATGAGATCCAGCACGGCGCACCTCCTTCAGCTCGGGCCGTGAGTGGAGCCAATACTAGCCGGTTCAAAATGCGCGGCAACCTGATTGGCAACACGCTTCGGGAAACCGCTCCGTTTGGGACCAATGCACCGCCTGAGCCAGGCTGGCTACGGAGTTGCTGAGGCGGACGCGTGGAAAACTGCGAGCTGTGCAAGCGCATCTGCGTCACACCGATATTCAGACGACGACGCGATACACACGGCTGACGCAAACGGAGTTGAAGGAAGTTGTCAGCGTGTTCGAGGGGACTAAAACGGAGGGGTTTTAATCCCGACACGGCGGGATTGAAATTCGCGAGGGAAAATCACCAAGAAAATTAACTTGGTGGCCCCAACGGGAAGCGACCGTGCGTGGAGGTTCGTAATTGAGGACTTCGTGCCGCTCCTGGAGTAGCGGTCGAACGGGATTGGCGGTGATACGTGTTTGCCGGTCGTGCCGTTTCAGGGGGTAGCGATGGTTCCCGACCCCCTCGCCCAGCGCCTCTGGGCCTGAGCGGGCGTTTCTACCTGAGGGCTTTTAGCGCCACCTCCGCCCTATCGAGCCAATAGCTCATGCCCATCTCCCGGTACATCGTTTTCGCAGTCGTGAGGTGTTGATAAGCCCGGTCCCGGTCATCCCTGCCGCGGTAGAGCTCGCTCAGTCCGAGATGGCAGTGCGCGACGAGGGGCCGCATATTGAGTACTGACGCCTGTGTCAGCGCGGCGGAGAAATGCCGCTCCGAGTCATCGGCGACACCACTCGCCGCATATACATACCCGACCAGCCACTTTGCGAGCGCTTCCTCGCCTCGCATACCTAGCGTCTTGGCGATGTTCATCGCCTCTTTGGCCCGAGCCAAGGCTTCCTCGAGCTCGCCCACAAGTGCGCAACCTTCTCCGAGCAGCCGAACGACAAGCGAATAGCGGACATCCCTCTTTGCCGGACCGAGGTTTGCCACGGCATTGCGCAATAACTGAAGCCCGCGGACGGGGTGCCCGGCAGCCACATACGCAACGCCGAGCCGGCTGTCGACCCATGACGTCATCAATCTGAACTCGCGCTCTTGCGTGATGCGCTGCGCCTGTTCTAGTGCCTTGGTCGCAGCAACCCACTCTCCTCGTTGCCGATATATATCGCCAAGTGCCATCGCGGCTTGAAGTGCAGCGTACGGACTCTCGCTCCGCTTCGCGGAGGCCACCGCTTTCTCAGCGACCGTGACAGCCTCATCGAACTGGCCTGCGACTGCAAGCACTCGGGCGAGCCATGTCTGATTTATGATCCTCGCTGCCTCGGCAGATCCGGCGGCGACTCGCGTCCACTCTCGCGCTGTACTATCCGCGTTTCGGAAGACAGCCTCGCTTGCCCTGAAACATTCAAGGCTCTCGCGATACTCTCCGATGCCGTAGAGCACCATTCCTGAATACTCTGCGACGAGGGCCTCAAGCACTTCGTTGTCCGTGTTGGCGGCCAGTGACCGAGCGCGGTCAAGACATGCTCGAGCGTGCGAAAGGTCTCCGACAAGCCGCGCGTCTTCACCCCGGTAGGCTAAAATCCAGGCGAGCCGTGTTGTGTCCCCGAGCGTCGTAGCGACCGTCTCCGCTAAATCAAGATTCGCAATGCTACGGCCGAGCTCGCCCGCGACATATAAAGAGCTCCTCAATTCAAGACGCAGATCGAGATAGGTCCTCTGCCTCTCGGCATTCTCTGGAAGGCGGGCGAGCGCCTGCAGTGCATGTTCCAGATGTTCGATGGCTTGCGTATGCGCGGAACTGGCACGCGCTTTTTCGGCGGCGAGCCGAAAATACGCGACCGCCTTTTCCCATCGTTCACTACGTAAGGCATGATATCCCAACGCCTCGAGATGCTCGGAAAGTCGATGCCCATGCCGCGTCTCGATCGCCTGCAGAACCTCTGCGTGCAGCGTGCGACGTCGGTCTTGTAAGAGGCCGTCGTAGGCGACCTCATGAATCACGGCATGCCGAAACACGTACTTGAGATCCGGGAATAGCTGTCCTTCAACAATTAGCTCCGCGTACTGCAGCCGCGACAGCGCGGCACGGATCTCGGTCTCGCCGACATTGACGATGGAGGACAACAGTGTCCAGGGCACTTCTTTACCGATGACGGCGGCGGCCTGGAGCAGTGCCTTGTCTTCTACTCCGAGGCGGTCGATTCTCGCCGCCACAATTGCGTGTACCGTCGGCGGCAGCCGCAGTTTGTTAATTTCGGTGGCCACGCGATATGCCTCGCCGTCACGTATTAAGGCGTGTGACTCGATGAGCGAGCGCACGCATTCTTCGAGGAAAAGCGGATTGCCGTGGGTCCGCTCATACAGCAACGTCTTTAGCGCATTGATACTCGGATGGCGGCCAATTCGTGCCGTTAGCAACGCGTCGGCATCCGATGCTGATAGCGACGCTAGATTCAATTGGCGATAGTACGGCTTACTGGCCCAGCTATGCACATACTCGGGTCGATAGTTCACGAGTAACAAGATACGGGCGTCGAGCAAAGTCTCCACCAATGCGTCGAGGAATGCCTGCGTTTCCGTGTCGATCCAGTGCAGATCCTCGATGATCAAGAGTACTGGCTGAACGCAGCTCTCGCGGAGTAGAACGTGGCGGACAGCATCGAGGGTGCGCTGACGTCGCGTCCGTGGCTCAAGGGCGGCCCAACTGGAGTCATCAACCGACAGGCCGAGCAGCGAATATATTGGCGGAACGATAGACGCCGCCGCTTCATCGACGGCGAGCTTGTCCGAGATCTTCTGTCCGATTTTCTCTGCATCGTCACGATCCTGGATCTGGAAATACGCTTTCAATAGATCGATGAGCGGCAAATACGGTGTGCCTCGAGAGTACGAAAATGCCCGCGCCTCGAGAATCAACCAATCGCGCGTCTCGGCACCTTGTATGAACTCGTATAAAAGACGGGATTTCCCGATTCCGGGCTCGCCGGGCATCGCGACCACTTGGCCACGGCGATCGACAGACTTTGCCAGTGCAGATCGCAGTTCCGAGAGCGCTGCGTCCCGGCCAACGAGCGGACTCAAGCCACGGGCGAGGGAAGTTTGAAAACGTGTGCGGAGCCCACTTGCGCCGGTAAGTTCAAAGACCGGAACTGGTTCGGCCAATCCCTTGATTTCGGTCAGTCCGCGCGCCGCGGCGCGGACATATGGTTCAACAAGTTCATACGTGGCGGATGAAATGAGGACGGTGCCACCCACCGCCAATTGCTCCATGCGGGCGGCGAGATGCGTCGTCTGGCCCACGGCGGTGTAATCCATATGTAGATCGCTTCCGATCGCACGAACCACCACTTCGCCGGAATTAAGCCCAATCCGAATCTGAGCACCCTCACGGACGGCCTCACGCATGCGGTCCGCGTACCTCTTCACGGTCTCTTGCATTCGTAATGCGGCGTAACACGCTCGCAAGGCATGATCTTCATGGGCAATCGGCGCGCCGAAGAGCGCCATGATCCCGTCGCCCATTACTTGGTTCACGGTACCCTCGTAGCGGTGCACAGCTTCCATCATCATCTCGAGGACGGGATCGAGGATCTTCCGCGCCTCCTCCGGGTCGCGGTCCGCCAGCAATTCCATCGAAGCCTTCAGGTCGGCGAAGAGGACGGTCACCTGTTTGCGTTCGCCCTCGAGAGCGGCTTTCGACCCAAGAATGCGTTCGGCGAGGTGCTTCGGCGTGTAGGCCTCGGGTGAGGCAAGCCCCGGCGGTGAGCTCAGCGTGCTGACAGGCGTCGCGCATTCGAAGCAGAATTTCGCCCCAGCTGGCAGCTGCATACCGCAGTTCGTGCACCGAAGTGCCAGCGGAGTTGCGCACTCCAGACAGAACTTCGCATGGGGTGGATTCTCCTGCTGGCACCGAGGACACTTCATGCCGAGCCTCCAATGCATCCGGCCGGGCGTCAGAGCAGGACGAAGGTAGCCCCCCGGGGTGACGACGTCAATTTCGCGCTATTCGATCACCTGATCGACCCGCAGCAGCAGCGACGGCGGATGGTGAGGCCGAGCGCCTTGGCAGTCTTCAGGTTGATGACCAGCTCAAACTTCGTCGGTTGCTCAATGGGGAGGTCGGCGGGCTTGGCGCCTCTCAGGATCTTCCTCCTGCCTTTATGAACCGTCGAGCGATGGCGAGTTCTGGGCGATCGTGATCCGCATGTTTCCAGAGTTCGAGGAACTGCGTGTACCGCGCCAGAGCCGTCGACGTGTCGCCAAGGGCCTCCGCGGCGCGTGCGATCCCGTAGACCGCCATCGGCCGGCCTGGAGTACGCTTCAAAGCCTCAGCGAAGTGCCTCGCGGCCTCGGCAGGCCGTTTCAGCTCCAGGAGGATCGTCCCGTAGAGCTCGTGCGCAGGAATGATCGGATACGGCGGCTGCGAGAGTGCCTCTATCGAGTCTTCGATCTCGACCGCATTTGTCATCATCGCGATGACACGTGGCTCGTCTCCGGCGGCGTGCGCCGCCACGGCCTGAGCCTCTTTGGCCTGGAGCGTGATGATCGTCTGCGCCAGCGGGTGTTGTCCGCGTTCACTGGCGAGTCGCTCCAGCTCGTCCGCGGCCGGTTTTGCTTGCGCTGGATCACCGCGCTTGGCGGCGGCCATAGCCTCCAACTGTAGCTTCATCGCGCGAAAATCGCGTGAGGGGGCGACTAGAGGAACAGTCGCGACGGCTCTCCAGTCCCCGGATTCGACCATGAAGCGGGTGAGCATATCGAAGTAGCCGTACACCACCCGGTCGGGCAGAGCGTAAATCGTTCGGCCTCGGACGTGTCGCGCTTGCAGATCCGGAGTGTCCGGAGCCGTAGTCTTGTTCGATAACGCTCCGTATTGCGCCTCGATGATACCCGTCACCCGCTTGGCGTCGCGGAACCGTCCGAGCTGCAGGTACGCATACTGAAGGTAATTGAGTGCATGGAAGTCGCGGTACGCCCCGGACTCGCCGGCGCGCTTCACATCGGCTTCTGAGGTGCGCCAGGCATTCTCGTTCGTCGTCGCGGATTCTGCCCAATATCCCAGTCGGGTAAAGATGTGTGAGGGCATGTGCTGGGCGTGGGGGACCGCCGGCGCGGCCGCCGCGTAGGCGCGCGCGGCTTTGAGCCCGTCAGCGGCATGGCCAGGATCGTCGTAAACGTGAATCAGATAGTGCAGAACGCCGGGGTGCTGCGGATTCTTCGCGTAGACCTCCTCGAAGAGCTTTGCCGCGAGTCCCTGCCTCTCGAAGCCCTTGCTGCCTTCCTTGACCGTTGCCAAAAGCGCGAGTCCATAAAACAGTTTCGTCTCATCATCGGGGTAGGCCGCGTACGCAGTCGCCATCGCATCCACGTAGGCCTGGTCCCGAGCCGACTTTGGGTCCGCCCCGCCTTCCTTGTAGAGAGCGGCAACCGCGGCGAGATACATGCTCTCGCGCGGAGATTTCCGCGTCGCGCGCATACCCTTTTGCACGAGTGCCCAAGCCGCTGACTCGTCCGATCGGGTCGGCTGATCCCAAAATGGATGATCGTAGGTCTTCGCGGCGCCCCAATACGCTATCGCGCAGTCCGGGTCGCGCTGTGCGACCTTCGTGAAGGCCTCCAGCGCGCGGGCATACCAGAAGTTATGGAGCAGCGCGAGGGCCCGATCGAAGTCGACCGAGACTCCGGGCGAGCACGAAGTGTCCATGTGCGCGTGCCCCAGGCCAGCAACCGGGCCTTCGGAGGCGGACGTGGGTTCAGCGGAGGGGATATGAGGTGCTAAGAAAAGCACGAGGGCGCATGCAGTGAGGAATACTCTCATTGGCTACCTCACGTAACCGCGCGCTGGCGGTACTCGATACCGGGCCATGGCCTCGACCGATCCTGCGGAGGTCCGCGACGTGTCATGCCGCGACCGAGTGCTGGTTGAGCACCGCGGCGATTCTCCGTCAGCCGTCGATGCTCGGCAACTTGATCTCCCCTCTATGGTTAACGTCTCAGCGGCGTTTCTTCCGTGGGCTGACGCTGCGAATCCGCCCGCGGTGTCGGACGAGATATCCGTTCTAGTGCGCGAGATGTATGGGGTCGACGTGGCAGAGGCAGCGCCTCCAGACACAGCGACCGCGATGTCGCCTTCGACATCGCTAAACGGCTAAGAGCGCTCAGGCGAAGAACTCCTCCGGCACTATTCGATCATTTGATCCGCCCGCAACAGCAGCGACGGCGGAATGGTGAGGCCGAGCGCCTTGGCGGTCTTGACGTTGATGATCAACTCGAATTTTGTGGCCTGCTCGACGGGCAGGTCGGCTGGCTTGGAGCCCTTCAGGATCTTGTCGACATACACTGCAGCCCGCCGGAACGAGTCGGGAATGTTCGGCCCATACGACATCAGACCACCAGCATCGACGAATTGCCGAAAGGCATACATGGCCGGCAGCCGGGTTCGAGCCACGGACTCCACGATGCGAGAGCGATGGCTCACTAGCATCGAGTCCTCGATTACCAATATCCCGTTGGACGGGGCGTCGAGGATCGCTTTGAAAGCGGCCGCCAACTCATCGGGCTGTCGCACCGCGAGCGCCAGCCACTCGAGCCCAAGGATCTGGGAGGCGGTCTCGACTTCTTTGAGCATGAGGACGTTCCCTGGATTGTCTGGATTCCAGAGCACGGCTACCTTCGATAGTCGCGGCACGGTCTCTCTGAGTAACTGAAGTCGCTTTGAGGTCAACTCCCGAGACAAGATGGATAACCCCGTCAGGTTGCCTCCGGGCTGAGCGAGGCTCGCGCCAATGCCGAGGGCCACAGGGTCCATCACCGAAGCCATGATGATGGGGACCACACCCGTCGCGCGCTTGAGTGTGAGGATTGCTTCGCTGCCCGATGTAACCAGCACATCCGGTCGAGTGCTCAGAAGCTCTGCCGCGAGCCCGGGAAGAAGATCCGGCCTCCCTTCCGCCGACCGGATCTCCAGGAGGAGATTGTGGCCCTCGACGTAACCGAGCTCGTGCAAGCCCTCCCGAAGCGCCTGGACATATGCGCCGCCTGCTCCGGCGCGCGGTGGCAACATCAGAACACCTATGCGCGCCGTCTTTCGCGCCTGCTGCGCCCCAGCGCTGAGCGGCGCGGCGAGGACGGCTCCGAGACCAGTCACGAATGCGCGACGGTTCATTCGAGTACCTGATCCGCCCGCAGCAGCAGCGACGGCGGGATGGTGAGGCCGAGCGCTTTTGGCGGTCTTGAGATTGATCGCGAGATCAAATCTGGTCGGCTGCGTTCCCAGTGATGTTTGCCTCGGGACGCGCAAGACTGCTGACGACGCCACTCTAAACCGGATCTAAAGCAGTGACCATAACTATCGGGATTCTTGTCGTCTCCCTTTTCGCGGCCAATACCGCAGGCGTTGCGACCGTCACAATGAGATCAACACCGCTGGCTACCAACTCACGAGCCGCGCGGGCGAGTTCCTCCTGACGCTCCGAAAAACGCGCGTCTATTGAAACATTTCTTCCTTCCATCCAGCCGAGGCGTTCGAGGCTTTGGCGGAATAGAGCCGTTGGTGCTGAAGCCGCCTACCGGTGTGACATGCGTAAGGACGCCTACTCGATAGACCCTTCCCGGCTGCTGCGCCTCGGCGGCGAGCGGTGCGGCGAGGAGTGACGCGAGGGATAGCAGCGCCCTGCGTCGGGTGATCCTCAATTCCACCAGGGCGCCCGCGCCAACTGGCGACGTAACGCCAGCGCGCGAGCGAGTTCGGCCTTCGCGGTCGGCCACGCCTCCGGGGCCCATTGCGTCGCGAGAATGCGGCGGATCAGCAATGCCACGCGCGGCCAGGGCAGGAGGAAAGGCAGGGGCACGCCGGGAATACTATCCAACATCGGCGACCCGTGACAGGCGCACCGCCGCCATCTCCTGCTGCAAGGCCATGTAGCAATTGACTTCAACGGTGATCGCCGATCTGGTAGTGGCGATCCCGTACTCGATTTCGTTCTGCTTGATCGCCACGCCGCAAAGAATGCAGATCCCGCCCCGACTCGGGTCAACGAACGTTTGGACGGTGGGATCCGCAGCGAAGGCGCGCATCAGCGCGAGTCGACGACGTCCACCGGGCGCATCGCTGCTGCCTCGGATCGGAAGGATCTCGCGTGCCTGACTTTGGAGCGG
>Ga0075436_100000069_pt1 | contig 62572 bp, 54 predicted proteins | sample RhiMethybrSRZTD5_FD_75303 | JGI IMG/M metagenome (GOLD analysis project Ga0075436, IMG submission 75303) | Populus rhizosphere microbial communities from Tennessee, USA - Rhizosphere MetaG P. TD hybrid SRZTD5 | ecosystem: Host-associated > Plants > Roots > Rhizosphere > Soil | place: USA...
CGTGGTGCCGGTGAGCGCCGCGCTCTCTCTCACCATCCCCATCCACGGCGTCGAGACGGTGCGCAGGGGCGGCGCCGAGAGCGTCGCCCTCACCTCCCGCTACTCCGGACAAGAGGAACTGGTGCTCCTCCGCGGCCTCTACTTGGGCGGCTCGATCGTGGAAATCGTAGAAGAAGACTCCGCCGGCGAGGCTTCGCCGGTGCTCCCTGTCGCCTGCGCCCTCTCTCCTCCCGCGCTCCGCGAGCGCCGGGAGGGCGCCCTACGCGCTCTGCGGGCGCAGGCGGAGGAGATCCGGGAGATCCGCGGCGGTTACTCATTGCGCTTCCCGGCCGGCGATGCGCTTCTCGACGATCTGGTGAAGGTGATCCAGATGGAACGGAAGTGCTGCGCGTTTCTTCGCTTCTCCCTCGTGGTGACGCCAGGCGAGGGGCCGGTCTGGCTCGAGCTGACCGGTCCCGAGGGGACGCAGGAGCTGCTGAGCGGCATCCTCGAGATCTCCGCGCTGACTCCCTAGGAGGGCGAGCATGCCCGCGAACGCGCCCGAATCTCGATCCTGGTTCGCGCGCCACGCGCTCTGGGCGGTGCCGCTGGGCTGCGTGGCGATCCTGGCCGCGCTGGCCGCGTTCGTCGGTCTGGTGCTCACGATCGCCATGGGGGGCGTCAAGGCCACGGACGCCTACCGGGAAGCGGTCGACCGGGCGAAGTCGAGCCCGCAGGTGCACGCGGCCCTGGGCGAGCCGGTGAAAGAGGGCTGGCTCGTGTCGGGTAACGTGCACGTCTCCGGCCCCTCGGGGGACGCGGATCTGTCGATTCCCCTCTCCGGCCCTCGCGGCAAGGGCACGCTCTACGCCACCGCGCGCAAGCAGGCCGGGCGCTGGCGGTACTCGGTCCTCGAGGTCGGAGTGGAGGGGCGGAAAGACCGCATCGATCTCATGCCGAGCGCTGGGGACTGAGGGGCGCCCTCACCCCCGGCCCCTCTCCCAGCTCCCCCCTCCCGTTCCCCGGGAGAGGAGAGACAAGCAGGTCGATGTCCTTACCGTGTGGGCACCGAACGGGTGGGTCCCCGTTCGAGCAGGTGGAGACTCCGTTCCAGCGGGGAGACGCTCCGTCCGAGCGGGTGGGCGTTCCGGTCCAGCGGGTGGGCGCTTCGTTCGAGCAGGTGGGCGCTTCGTTCGAACGGGTGGGCGCTCCGTTCGAACAGGTGGAGGCTCCGTTCCAGCAGGGGGGCGCTCGGTTCGAACGGGTGGGCGCTCCACCCTGCTGGGGGGACGGTTCCCCCGCCAGGACGGGCGGTCCGGCGTCTCACTCGCTTCACTCACCCGAGGACCTGTGCCGCCTCGAGCTCCGCCTGTGCGAGGTGCTCGGCGGCCCTCTCGGCGCGCGACCTGGCCTGGTCGGCGGCCCCGCGTGCGGCTTCGGCGCGGCGGCGCGCTTCCTCGGCGGTTCGCTCGGCTTCCGTGGCGGCTCTCTCCGCCCGTTCGGCCTCGACGCGCAGGGTCTCCGCCTCGGCGGCGGCCTTCGCGACTCGCTCCTCGGCACGGGCGCGCCGTTCCCGGGCTTTGGCTTCTTCGCGCTCGCGGGCGGATTCCTTGGGCGCGGGTGGCGGCGGGACCAGGCGGAGGCCGCGCTGCTCGGGACGTTCAGGGCGGACCCCGATCTGGAGACCGGCGAGGGCTTCGAAGCCGGGGGGATCGAGGTCGCGGTCGAGCCAGCCGCGCTCGGCCGCTTCGGCGCCGGCGGGGCTGGTGGCCAGGGCGTCCAGATCCGCGGTGATGCGGTCGACGATGGCGCGGCCCGGTACAGTCCCTGCCTGGGTGAGCAGGGTGACGGCGCGGCGGCGCAGGTCGTCGCGCAGCTTGCGTTGATCCCCCAGGGCGCTGCGCCACGAGTCGGCGGCGCCGCGGTCGGCCGCCTTGCCGAGAGCGCGACGGGCGCCGGCTCCGGCGGCGAGGAGGGCGTCCATCTTCTCCCTCTCGTCCCGGAACAGGAGGTTGACGGCCCAGGCGGAGAGCGACGGCTTGGCGAGCCCCTTCACGCGCTCGGAGGTGTCGCCGTCCCCCTCTTTGCGCAGCCGAGAGGCCAACGCGTTGCGGCCCGGGATGAACTCGGCCAGGGGGAGGACGTAGAGAGCGGCGATCTCGGCGGCCAGCTCCGGCGTGCGCTTCTTGGCAGCCATGTCCGCTATCGTACCGCCATGGTCCGCGATTCGGCCCGGGACCCCTCCGCCGCACCGTCCGCCCTTAGGGCTCTCGACTTCCTCTTCGCTCCGGACCCGGCGGCCGGAGGCGGCGTGCTCTGGCCGCGCTGGCTGTTCCTGCGCGCTCTCGGCCTCATCTTCTTTTCCGCCTTCTACTCGCTGGCGTTCCAGATCCAAGGGCTGATCGGACCCCGCGGCGTCCTTCCGGCAGGCCGCTTCCTGTCAGAAGTCGCCTCGATGGTCCCGGGAGCGGCGCGTTTCTATTACGTTCCGACAGCTCTCTGGCTCGGCTCCGGGAGCGGCGCCCTCACGGTCCTGGTGTGGGGCGGCCTCGCTGCCTCGATCCTCCTCACGCTGAACATCTGGCCGCGGGCGACGATCGCCGCCTGCGCGATCTTCTTCCTCTCGTTCATCACCGCAGCGCAGGAGTTCTCGTCCTATCAGTCCGACGGCATGCTCCTGGAAGCGGCCTTCCTCTCCCTCTTCTTCGCCCCGCGCGGCCTGCATCCCGGCCTTGGAGCGGATTGCCCACCGTCGCGGGCCAGCCTCTTCCTGCTGCGCTGGGAGTGGTTCCGGATCTATTTCGAGTCCGGGGTGGTGAAGCTGCTGAGCGGCGACGAGCAGTGGCGGAACATGACGGCCATGGACCACTACTACGAGAACGGCCCGCTGCCCACCTGGATCGGCTGGTACGCCCACCAGCTCCCGCACGGGTTCCACGCCGCCACCGCCGTGGTCACCCTGGCCGTCGAGCTCGGCCTGGTCTGGTTGGCCTGGCTGCCGCGGCCGTTCCGCCTGACCTGCTTCGCGGTGGTCACCGCGCTCCAGGCCGGCATCATCCTCTCCGCCAATTATGCCTTCCTCAACTATCTGGTCCTCGTCCTCGGCTTCCTCCTGCTCGACGACCGGATCTGCGCCCGCCTCGGCGTGCGGCAACCGGAGGCCTCCCCGGTCCGGCCTCTGCCGCGCTGGCGGCTGGTGAGCGCCGCGGTGGTGCTCGCCTGGATCTTCTGGGCGACGCTGACGCCGTTCCTGCTCAGTCAGGGGCCGCGCTTCCTGCGCGCGCCGGCCTCCGCGCTCGGGCCGTTCCGGATCGCCAACCAGTACGGCTTGTTCGCCGTGATGACGCGGGCGCGCTACGAGATCGAATTCCAGGGGACGCTCGACGGCCGGACATGGATCCCCTACCCCTTCCGCTACAAGCCGCAAGATCCCGCGCAGGCACCGGGGATCTACGCTCCCTATCAACCGCGTTTCGAGTGGAACCTGTGGTTCGCCTCGCTCGCCCCCTGGCAGCAGAACCCGTGGGTGGTCAACGCCGAGGTCCGCCTCGCCGAGAGGAGCCCGGCCGTCCTCGCCCTGTTTCGCCGCGACCCGTTCGGGGGGACGCCGCCGCAGGCCGTGCGCACCGTGCTCTGGCAGTACTGGTTCACCGACCGGGCGGCGCGGCGGGCGACGGGAATGTGGTGGCGGCGCGAGCTCCTCGGCGAATGGGCGCCGCGCGTCGGCCGGCGGCCGGATGGGACGATCGGGATGGAGAGCGAGGAGCCGCTGGAGCGCTGATGTCCGCGCTGTCCGAAAAGCTACCAGGGGCCGGGGACGCGCATGAGCATGGGCGCCATCGGCTTGACCGCCGAGCCGCGGTGGACCGCGGCGGCGGGAATGGACTGGAGGTCGTCCGCGTCGATGCGTCCACGCTCCTTGAGCAGCACGGCCCGCTCGAGGACGTTGCGCAACTCGCGCAGATTGCCCGGCCACTCGTAGCCCTGGAGAGTCCGCAAGGCCTCGGCGGTCAGCGTCACGCTGCGGCGGCCGAATTGGTACGCCAGTTCCTCCACCAGCGCCGCGGCGAGAGCGGGGATGTCCTGGCGCCGCTCGCGCAGCGGCGGGACGAGAAGCGGGATGGTGTTGAGGCTGAAGTAGAGGTCGCTGCGGAACTTGTTCTCGCGCACCATCCGGCCCAGGTCGTGGTGGGTCGCCGCGATGAGACGCACGTCGACCGGCCGATCGCAGTCGCCCCCCAACCGGCGGACGTGGCCCTCCTCCAGCACATGGAGAAGCAGGGGCTGGACCTCCGGATCGAGGTCTCCGATCTCGTCGAGGAAGACGGTGCCGCGATCGGCGCCCTCGAGGAGGCCGACCTTGGTCTCGTCGGCGTCGCGGAAAGCGCCCCGCTCGTGGCCGAACAGCTCGGACTCCAGGAGCTGCCGCGACAGTCCCGCGCAGCTCAAGTCGACGAACGGTCCGCCGGCCCGCGGCCCGTTGTCGTGCAGCCAGCGCGCGAGCTCAGCCTTGCCGGTGCCGGTCTCGCCCAGGAGGAGGACCGGACCGGCGCCTGCCGCCAGCTTGCGCGCCTGCCTCTCGAGAGCCCGCACGGCGTTGCTCTCGCCGAGGAACGGACGCAGCTCGCGACGGGCTTCCAGCCGTTCTCCTGCCGCATGCCGCTGGCCGTTGCGGCGGGCTTCGAGGCCGCGCCGCAGGACGGCGAGCAGGGTCTCCAGGTCGACGGGTTTGGTCAGGAACTGTTCCGCTCCCGCCTTGACCGCGTCCACGGCGAGCTCGATGGAGCCATGCGCGGTCAGGAGCACGATGAAGATCCGCGGATCGATTTCGCGCACCCGCGGAATGACGTCGAGGGCGGTGCCGTCGCCGAGGCGGTAGTCGATGACCACGGCATCGGGCGGCGCGGCCTGGACCGCCTGCACCGCTTCGGCGGCAGTCGCGGCCTCGCGCACCGTGAAGCCCTTGGAGACGAGGAAGTCCCCCACTCCGAAGCGGATCGCCGCTTCGTCGTCGACAAGTAGGATCTCAGATCGGTTCGTCTGCATCGCTCTCTTTTTGCCGGATCGACGCACGGCCACTTGCACGTGGAGGAGACGTCGTCAGACTACTCCGGCAAGATTACGATGGAAATTACAACAAAGTTTCTCGCAAGTACAGCAACGTTGACTCCTCGACTCCACGGGTCTACGCTGCCTTCCCGAGGAGGTGATCCCATGGAGCCGTCCGCGCTGCCCCTGTCCCGCCGCCGGTTTGCCCAGCTTCTCGGCCTCGGCGTCGCCACCACCGCCCTTCATCCGTCGCTCGCCGTGGCGGGCCGCGAGCTCCGCCGTGCGAGCGCCAAGGCCGCGCCGGCCGTCCCCCCCGCGGCCACCGACGTCGTCCGCCTGAGCTCGAACGAGAACCCGTACGGGCCTTCACCGGCCGCGTTCGACGCCATGCGCGCCGCGTTCGACCTCGCCTGGCGCTATCCGGACGAGGCGGTCGACGCGCTCGCGGCGGACATCGCCGCCCACCATCACATCCGGACCGACCACGTCCTGCTGGGCGACGGGTCGAGCGAGATCCTCAAGCTCTGCGCCGCCGCCTTCACCGGCGCCGGCCGGCCGGCGGTGATCGCCGAGCCGACCTTCGAGGCGGTCGCGCGCTACGCGCGGACGGGCGGCGCCGACGTCAAGGCGGTGCCGCTCACCCCCGAGTACCGGCACGACCTGTCGAGGATGCTCTCCGCGGCCGGCGGCTCCGGCCTTCTCTACATCTGCAATCCGAACAACCCGACCGCCACCATCACGCCGAAGGAAGTGCTGAGCTCCTTCCTCAAGGACCTTCCCGCCGGGGTCACCGCGCTGGTGGACGAGGCCTACTTCCACTACGCGGACGACCCGGACTACGAGAGCGTCATTCCGCTGACCAGGGACCACCCGAATCTGATCGTGGCGCGCACCTTCTCCAAGGTCTACGGCATGGCCGGCCTGCGCTGCGGCTATGCCGTGGCCCGGACCGACACCCTCGCCCTCCTGCGCGCCCATCAGGCCTGGGACACCCTCAACGTCATGGCGGTCGCGGCAGCGCGGGCGAGCCTGGCCGACCAGGCGCACGTCGGGCAGAGCCGCCGCCTCAATCGCGAAGCCAAGTCCTACGTGGCGTCCGAGCTGGAGCTCCTGGGCTACACGTTCATCCCCTCGTCGACGAACTTCCTGATGGCCGACTTGCGGCGCCCGGTGGGTCCGGTCATCGCAGCCCTGAAGCAGCGCAAGGTGGAGGTGGGCCGCGTTTTCCCGGCGCTGCCGACCCACCTGCGAGTCACCATCGGCACGAAGACGCAGATGAAGACCTTCGTCGGCGCCCTGCGGCAGGTCCTCGCATGAGCACCCCTGGTATCGAGAACGACCCGATCGGCTGGCAGGGAGTCGGGCAGATCGCGCTCGTGGTGCGCGACCCGGAGAAGCAGATCGCCTTCTACCGCGACACCCTGGGCTTCACCTTCCTGTTCCGGATTCCCAACGGCGCCGGCTTCTTCGACGCCGGCAACGTCCGCCTCATGCTGACTCCGCCGGAGAAGCCGGAATTCGACCACCCGGCGTCCATCCTCTATTTCAAGGTGGGGGACATCCAGGCCGCATACCGCACCCTGGCCGGCCGCGGCGTCCGCTTCGAGGGCGAGCCGCACCTGATCGCCAAGATGCCCGACCACGACCTGTGGATGGCGTTCTTCCGCGACGCCGAGGACAACCTCCTGGCGCTGATGAGCGAGGTGCGGGGGTAGCAGCCCCTCACCCCTAAGGATGGGCGGAAGGGCCGAAGGCCCGGGCTTCCTCAGCCCAGGGCAACGCCCTGGGTTTTAGAGGGGCTCCTTGCGCCTCGGCCACGAGCGCGTCCACCCGGGCGATGCGGGCGAAGCGGTTGCGCAGCGCGTACTCGGTGCGGCGGACGATCTCCTCCGTCGACAGCTCCTCCGGCAGCTCCGGGTGCGGGATGGGGAAGGTCATCGTCGCCTCGGTGACGAAATCGACGTCGTACCCGAGATCGGCGGCGAGGCGCGTGGTGGTCTCGCAGCACTGCTCGGTCTGGATGCCGGAGATCACCAGGCGGCGTACTCCCTGAGCGGTGAGGATCGCCTGGAGATTGGTGCTGGTGAACGCGTTCCTGGTCGTCTTCACCAGCACCGGCTCGCCCTCTCGGGGAACGAGGAAGTCCATCAGCTTGAAGGAAGGGCTGTCGGTGTTGAACGCCTCGTCCTCGTCGGTATGGAGGACGAAGATCACCGGCAGGCCGGCGGCGCGCCACGCCCCGACGAGCCGGTCGACGTTCGTCTCGAAGTCGTGGTTGCTGCGCCGGGCCCACCGCGGGCCGACCTTGAAGGAGTCCTGGGCATCGATCACGAGCAGCGCCGACTGCTCGATGGGAAGGGCGGGTTTGCTGGGCATCGTTCTCTCCTTGAAGTGCGTTTCGTTGCCCATTTCAGGCAGCGTAGCGGATGATCTCGAGCTCGGCGCGGCGATCGGCCTGGGCGAGGATGCCGTCTACACGCGCCATGACTGAGTCATCGAGGAGGTATTCGCTACATCCTACGCATTGAAGGACAGGAAGATCCTTCAGGATCACGATGGTTGAATCGGTGCGCTTGAACGGCAGGTCGGTGATCACGGGGACCAGCTCCGAGCCGCAGGTATGGCATCTCATGGGCGTCGTCTCCTTGTCTTCAGGTCAGCCTCCCAGTCCTCACGATTCGGCCTATAAGCGGTCACGACTCGGACGTGACTGTTGGGGACATCCGCCGCAAACAGAATGTGGAAGACGTCCCCCTCATATTTGGACCACACGAGATAGCTGGGAAGGTATTTGTCGTCGGGATAGCTCTCGATGATTTGAAATTCTCCGGCAGAATCCAGAATGGCTTCGCGAGGAATAAACCTGGCTTCCAGGCGCATGTTGACGTGGTAGGTCCAGAAGACCTTCCTCTCTCCGACGCACTGCCGAATGAAGGCCAAGGGGTCTGCTGGAAGGATTCGCTCTGGACTCACGAGGCCTCCGGTCTCGCCTCCAGACTAGCACTCCGAGAGCGCACCTCGCCGATCCGCCCCATTCCCGCCCACCCTCCGGCCCCGGCCCGGCCTATAATCCCCACGCCATGCCTATCGTCCACGGTCACTTGGAGCTCCAGACCACGGCCGACACCGACGTCGTCGACCTCACGCCGGACGTCTCCGACTTCGTCGCCGGAACGGGAGTCGCTGACGGCATTCTCGTCATCTTCGTCCCGGGCTCGACCGCCGGCGTCACGACGATCGAGCTCGAGAGCGGCGCTGTCGCGGACTTGAAGCGTGCCGTGGAGCGCCTGGCGCCGCGGGACGAGCACTATGAGCACAACCTGCGGTGGGGGGACGGCAACGGCTACTCCCACATCCGGGCGGCGCTCCTCGGACCATCGCTGGCCGTGCCGGTGCACGAGGGCCAGCTCGAGCTGGGCACCTGGCAGCAGATCGTGCTCTGCGACTTCGACAACCGGCCACGCCGCCGCCGCCTGCTGCTCAAGCTCCTGAGCTGAGCGCCGCGCCGGCCGTCCCCCGCCGGACCGCTGTCCCCGAATGGTCTCCAGGATGGCACGCCGCCCCCGCGCCCCCTTCCCCCCGGTGAGCTGGACCTCGCCCGAGGGCGTGATCGCCGTCGGCGGCCGGCCCGATCCCGACACGCTGCTCGAAGCCTACTCGCGAGGGATCTTCCCGTGGCCGCACGATGGGATGCCGCTCCTCTGGTTCTGCCCCAATCCGCGGTTCGTCCTCCTCCCCGAACAGGCCCGCCTCTCCCGCTCCCTGCGCAAAGAAATGCGCCGCGGCGCCTACGAAGTGCGCGCCGATACGGCCTTCGCCGCGGTGATGCGCGGCTGCGCGACGGTCCCCCGCCCGGGTCAGGACGGCACCTGGATCACTCCCGGCATGCTCGCCGGCTTCACCGCCTTCCATGCGCAGGGCTTCGCGCATTCGATCGAAGCCTGGCGCGATGGCGAGCTGATGGGCGGCCTCTACGGCGTCTCCCTGGGAGCGGTCTTCTATGGCGAGTCCATGTTCGCCCGCGGTCCCGACGCCTCGAAGGTCGCCTTCGCCACTCTCCTGGCGAACCTGGTGCATTGGCGCTTCCAGCTCGTGGACTGCCAGAACGCCACTCACCACCTCGCCCGCTTCGGCGCCACGGACTGGCCCCGCGCCCGCTTCCTCGCCGCCCTCAAACGCGCCCTCCGCGCCCCCACTCGGCGCGGGCCGTGGACGTTCGACGTGGGGCCCGCCGAGGCGGCCGACATGTTCAGAAAGGACAATGGGAAAGCGACGGAGTATTAGATGGCGCGCTCCATCGCGAGCTCGGCTTCCAGACTCTCCTTGTCGCGGAAGACGGTCGCGACGGCGGCGATGCGGCCCGCCGTTCTGAATGTCACCGTGGCGCTGCGCTCGGCCAGCGAGCCGTCGAGGTCCGCCGAGTCCCACTTCACGGCGTGGCCGACGTAGTTGATCGCCACGTCGTAGTGCTGGCTCCAAAAGAACGGGACGGCGTCGAAGCGCTCCATCTGGCCCAGGATCTGGCGCGCCGCCGCCTGGCCCTGGCGCTCGGCCACCACCCAGTGCTCGATGCGGATGCGCTCGCCCGAGTAGGGATCGGGCCACCGCGCGATGTCGCCTACCGCCCAGATCCCGGGAGTGCTCGTCCGCAGGTGCTCGTCCACCACCACCCCGTTGTCCACCGCGAGCCCGGCGGCTTCGGCGAGGGCCACCCGGGGGCGGACGCCGATACCGGCCACCACGAGATCCGCCGGCAGCGACTCGCCGTTGTCCAGACGGACCTCGCTCGCCGTGATCGCCGCCGGCTTCGTCCCCAGCTTGAAGACGACACCGTGCTCCTCGTGGAGGCCGCGGATGAAATCGCCCAGATCCGGCCCCATCACCCGGCCCAGTGGCCGGTCCTCCGGCGCCGCCACGGTCACGTCCAGCCCGCGTGTGCGGAGCGCCGCCGCCGCTTCGAGGCCGATGAAGCTCGCTCCCAACACCACCGCCCGCTTGGCGCCCTTTGCCTTGTCGATGATCGCCCGGCTGTCGGCCAGCGAGCGCAGAAGGTGGACGTGGGGCAGATCGAACCCAGGGATCGACAGGCGAATCGGCTCGGCTCCGGTGGCGAGCACCAGGGCGCCCCAACCGAGCGTCCGGCCGCCCTCCAGAGTCACCGTTTTGGCCTGGGGATCGATGGCCGTGACCGGCGTTCCCAGCAACAGCTCGATCCGCTGCTCGTCATAGAAGTCGCGGGGACGGAGAGGAATCCACTCCTCGGGCGCGTTGCCGGCCAGGTAGTCCTTCGACAGGTTCGGCCGGTCGTAGGGGAGGTCCGGCTCCGGCCCGATCAGCACGATCCGGCCGCCGTATCCCTCCTTGCGCAGCGTCTCCGCCACCGCGTTCCCCGCCGCTCCGGCGCCGACGATGACCACCGGGTCCGGCCCGCTCGCCGACCGCGTGGGCGCCACGTCGACCTTGTCGCGCACGAAAATCTTGTCCCCTTCGCGGTCCACCCGGTAGCAGGAGATCGGATTGAGCGCCGGCGCCCGCACCGCCTCTCCCGTGCGCAGGCTGAAACAAGCGTGATGCCAGGGGCAGCGCACCGTATCGTGCACCACCAGCCCCTCACCCAGGGGGCCGCCATAGTGCGTGCACGTGGCGCCGACGGCGAAGATTTCCTTGCCGCGGCGCACCACCAGCACCGCCTCGCCGCCCGTATGCCCCACCACCTGTCCACCGTCTGCCAGGTCCGCGGTGGAAATTCCCTGGCTCAGATCCGGTCCCGAAAGCTGTGTCTCTCCGCTCATGGTGTCCTTCCCCCTTTCGTCACCGGGCCTATCTTACGCCGTGCGCAGTATCATGCCACGGATGAACGCAGCCGAAGCCGTGTGCCTGGCGGATTTCGAGGCGCCCGCCCGCGAGCGGATTTCGCCCATGGCCTGGGAGTACATCAGCGGCGCCGCGGGCGATGAGACGTCCCTGCGCTGGAATTGTGAGGCATGGACCAACCTGCGGCTCCTGCCGTGCGTCCTGGTCGACGTGTCACACCTGGATACGCAGATCACATTGTTCGGCCAGGACATGGCGCATCCGATCCTCCTGGCGCCGGCCGCGTATCACCGCCTGTTCCATCCGGACGGCGAGCTGGCGACCGTTCGCGGAGCGGGCGCGGCGGGAGCGACGATGGTGGTCAGCACAGTGGCGACCGTGGGCATCGAGGACATCGTCCAGGCCGCGTCGCAGCCCGTCTGGTTCCAGCTCTACGTGCAAAGGGACCGCTCGTTCACGCGCGACCTGGTGCAACGGGCGGAGGATGCCGGCTGCAAGGCATTGTGCGTCACCGTCGACACGCCGGTCGGCGGCGCGCGCAACCGCGAGACGCGCGCAAAGTTCGCGCTTCCCGCGGGGCTCAGCCTGCCGAACCTGCGGGGCCTCCAGAAACACGCGCGCGATCACGCCACCGATGAGCACACCATCTACAGCACGCTGTTCGAGCCGACGCTGACATGGCGCGACATCGAATGGTTGTGCTCCGTCGCGCGCGTGCCGGTCCTTCTAAAGGGCGTCCTGGCCGCGGACGACGCGGAGCGAGCGATCGCGACCGGTGCAGCGGGAGTGATCGTCTCCAATCACGGCGCGCGCAATCTCGACACCGTCGTGGCCACCGCGGACGTGCTGCCGCGGATCGTCGAGACGGTCGACGGCCGGGTGCCCGTTCTGGTCGACGGCGGCATCCGCCGTGGCACCGACGTCCTCAAGGCGCTCGCCCTGGGAGCGGCCGCGGTGCTACTCGGCCGCCCGTACCTCTATGCGCTCGCCGCCGCCGGCCAGGAAGGCGTCGCCTGCGCCGTGACCATCCTCCGCCGGGAGCTCGAAATGGCGATGGCGCTCACCGGCCGCACGTCGATTTCTGAGATCGATCGATCCGTTCTGTGGCCAGCGCAATGAAAGAGCGCTCCAACTCGTCATCCTGAGGGAGCCTCGGCGACTGAAGGATCTGGGGGAAGGAAAGTCCGCCGGTAGACAGCGGGAATCTCACACCCGGTGCTCGCGCAGCTCAGCCGTGAAGGGACGGCTCCACGTGCCGTAGAACTCAGTTTTAATCAGCTTGTCCATGGTGACCGCCTCGCCTGCCGGAAGATCGGGCGGGCCGCCGCTCGCCAGAGGCGACGAAATGGAGGTGCAGTGCAACTTGCTCGATCTTTTTGCTCCGCAAGATCAAGACGCCATCGATCTCAGCCCTACCATCCGGGTCTCCAGCTTGAAGCGAGGGACCGATCACCAGCTTCTCTCCCACAAGCGTCCATACCAGCGCATAACCCTGATGGTCGAGATAGGTGGCCATGGCATCAGGGCAGACCAGTAGGCAGGAGGGGGAGTCGCACATTGGGCTATGGGCAATGATCCTTCCCTCCTCATCGGCATACTCAACCTCGTTTCCGTTCCAATGTAGTCCTAGATCCCGTAGAAGCGGAACCGAAGGTACCAGCGCCGAGACTGAGCCGTCGATTTCCGAGCTCTTGGACCAGAGGTACTCAGCAGAGGTCACCAGAACAGGAACGGGGTTCTCCCGCGCGGACGGTCCATCCCAATCTCTGAAAGCTTCGGAGGCAGCCGGATGCCAGGGGTACTCTCCGAGGAAGGCCTCAGAGAAGCTGTGACTCTCGGGCATCCAGCGGCCATACCACTGCTGCCTTTTGGCCCAGGCGAAGAATCGGGACAGGTCTCGCTTCCGCACCAGATAGCTGCGAAGCTGGTACCACAGCCTTCGTCGATCCACCGAATGAGGATCGAGATCGGGCGGGGCCGACTCCTCCCAACTGTAGTTCCCTTCAAGAATGATCCACCGCCTTTTCTGAGGGTCCGTTACTTCTAGGAGCTTGACCGGGGATGGACAATCATCGAGGCTTTGCAGCCAGTGGCTACTTCCCTCGCCGCTGTTGACAGCTTCAAAGGATGCGGCAGCGGGCACCAACCAAGAGAGCTTCAGGCTCTCTTGCCTCTCCCGGGGCTCGGAGCGAAGGAGAAGAGAGGGATCGAGGTCGCGTTCAGAAAACTCCCATGGTCCGGAGTACGGCCTCACCGGCTCATCACTCCACCGGTCGTGGAGAAGGCAGTGATCCGCCAGGATCGCCAGAAGCTGGTGGAAAGCGATCCATTGATACTTCTTGCCGATCCGCTCGATTCTGCTGCCTGATCGCGAGCCATCCCTGATCACCTGGTCGACCTCGCCAAAACGAGCGGGAGTCCAGCCCAGCCGCAAGACTTGGTGGAAGATCCATCGGGAGGCACGTTCGGTGTCGAAAGGGATTGGCTCTTCGGGTTCACGCTTCTGGACGAGCGACAGGAACCTATCGAGATGACCTCTCTGCTCTTGAGAGAGGGATGCCAAGAATCTCTCGTGCACAGTCTCGTTCTCAGTTCTCAAAGCCTCGGCGGCAGTACGCTGCTCATCGGTCAGCGAGCATAGAAATACCTCATACACTTCTTGGAGTCGGGCTTCGTGGCGCCGCCGGAATTCCCGCCGCAGCCGGCGCTGGTCGGGAGCGACGAATTTCTGGACTGCCGGTTTGATGACATAGCGGTGGAAGTCCCAGGTCATCACTGAGAAACGGATTGTGCTATAGGGATCCTCCTCGCCATCCTCCGGCTCTTCATCGCACTTCAACTGTCGGGTCCGGAGTGGCCAGGGGCTTTTGTAGGGCGGTCTCACAGGCACAGGATCAATCCCGGACATCGGGCAGCCGAGTTGCCATGCCCATTCCAAGATACCGCGCGCGTAGTCCCGCAGGAGAACATGAGGGGGGGCTCTCCCGCCGCAAACACTTGCCGGTAGATCTGCTGAGCCACCTCCTCAACCTCGCGTATTTCCCGACAGGCTAAGACGCATCCATAGGCCACAGCGAGGAGCCGCTCGGCGACATAAGGATCATTGACTCCCTTAAATTTCGCCAGCAGCTCGCGCAGCACGTTGAGCCGCCCCCGCAACAACCCGACTAGGGCTTTGGTCGCGCCGTCGCGAATCCAGCGGTTGGAGCTGGTCAGGAACCAAGCGAGCGCCATGGCCGCAAGCAGCGCAGCCTCATCGCTACAGGGAGAAGTGTCATCGTGCCAAGCCCACTCAATCAACCGCCGAACCGGCCCCTCCGACTCGTCGCTATATAGGAGGTGGGCTGTCCACCACGCATCCCTTTCCGGCATGGAGAGGGACCACAGATTCTTGTGAAGGCGGTGAACATTGAACGGATGCCCAGGCACGCAGGCGACCTCGAGGAAGGTATCAAGTACGAGGCTCGAAAAAGGCGCCTCATCGATCTGATTGAGATAATCGATGTCCAAGTCATCAGGAAAAGCTTGGGGGCTGCGCCACACGATGCTTCTCAGATACGCTCTCTGGACAGAGTGAACCAGGGGATCTTCGACCAGCCGGTGGAGCTCGTGCCCAAGGCGCTCTGGGAGCTGGATGGCCAGAGCCTCGAGCATAGAACTATGTCCATGAAGGCCGCCCGGTTTCGCGGCCATGGCGGCAAGCGCAGCTGTTACTGCTTCGAGGCCATCAGCGCAGAGCACCTCGGCCCAGGCGTGATCTCCGAGGCGCTGATAGGCGAACCGGACAACCTCTCCCCCGCCGCCATGCTCTTCGCGGTCCTTGATCAGCAGGCCTTCGGCAAGCAAGCCCGCAAGCAGCGACCGACTCCAGTCTCGGTGAGGAAGGATCTCCTCCGTCAGGGCTCGGACGGTTTCGAAGGGTAGCCACTCGCGATTTTGCCGGAGCATCTCCATTGCTAGAGCAGTCACACATTTCCTGACCAACCTTCGCTCGATGGCGTAGTCGCAGCGGCGGGGATTGGCGAGAGAACTCTCGACGGCGTCCAGAAACCGTGAGAAGAGGGCGGTGACAGCAGTGGCTCCGCGCGGGAAATGTGCCTGTCTCTGCTCGGCGAGACCACGGCAGAGGAGTTTGAGCAGGAGGGGGTTCTGGAGCTAGGGGACTATGAGAGGGAAGTCAGGACGGACGAGGTGAAAGTGGTCGAAGAAGACCCGCACGGCTTCATAGGTTTGTTCCGCGAACCCCGTGTGCTCGACCCTCAGAAGCCGGTCCGATGGCAGCTCGGCAGGAACGACCGCCTGCACGTAGCTGCTGCGACAGGAGAGAGCGATACCGAGCCAAGGGAAGGCGAGCACCTTATGGAGGAAAGCGGCGAGCTGGTCTCGCCAGAGGCTCGCGGGCTCCGCCTCATTCAAGGCGTCTATCATGAGGAGGGCACGGCAGCCTGCGGTCTCGGCCGCGACGTTCAGGGCACCAAGAAACTCGTCGGGTGTGCAGGCAAGCCCGAGCTGGTCAAGGATTTGACGCCATAGTGGGCTAGGTCCGAAGTGCTGGCCGAAGAGGACTACCGTGGGCCGGCCGGCTTCAACGCGCGACCGGGCCACATCGCAAAGGAGATGGGTCTTGCCGGCGCCCGGCTCTCCGGTGAGCAGGAGGGTGGGCTGCCGGACTAGCAGTCCCACGTTGCCTCCAGCCAGCTCTGCGAGCTCACGGACAGATTGGGCGGTCCGCCGCAGCTCGATCGAGGCGGAAAGCCAGTCGTCCGCCCGCTTTCCCCGGTCCCCCGCGGCGCTGCCAGAAGGTCCCTGCGCTTCGCCTCCTCCTGCGGCTCGCGCTTCGTGCCGGCGCTCGTCCAGCCGGTCGATGATGGAGCGCAGCCACTCCGCGATCTGGGTACAGGTGGTGACGACGCCTTGAAGATCAACTGGGCCGGTCCCGGAGAGGTCGATACCTAACACGAGGCGATCCATCTCGTCGAGAAGGCGCTCCGCCGGTTCAAGAAGAACTTCCAGCTCTGGGTTCTCCTCGCGCAGCCCGCGCAAGGTGTACTGATTGCGTGACTCCCGGACCCCCCTGAGTCGCAATCGCAGGCGGTCCTGGAAGGCCTGGGTCCGCCCGAGCCCCTCGAAATAGAAGGCGATCGGGAGGTCGACATGGAGCTTCGGGGTGTAGCGCGGGCCGGCGTGTTGGACAGCTTCGGCAAGCCGGGCCTGGAACCACTCCGGCGTAAGAACCGTAGTGCCGAACCAGTAGTAGACTCGGGCAGCCTGATGAGGACGGCTGAGGGCCGCGAGCAACTCTGATTCGCCCATGTAGTCGAACTCCACCTTCATCCCCCGCTCGGTCGCCCATCGCTCCCACTGCCCTCGATGGCTATACCACCGCTGCATGGCGCTTGTGGCCTTGGAATCGCCTCCCGCCGGGCGGTTGTAGGGTAGGCAAAAGGTATAGCGCGCGAGCTTGGGTTGCGAATCGAGTGCCGCCTTGACGGACTTGTCTAATTGGCCGAGCTCGTTGCGGCCAAACCCGAAGAGGTATTTCGCCTGCCAGCCATGGACCGCCCCATCTGAGAGGGTCACCAGGAACTCCACTCCTCCGTCTGGAGTCCCGTGCCGCTCGACTCTGGCTGCGGCCGGGATATCGACCAAATCAGGCAGCAACTGGAAACACAGCTCCTCGAACCCGCGGTGTTGGGATCCCTGGTGTATGCGGATCTGCCGGAAATCGATGGTTGGCAGCATGGCTTCATTCTCTCGCGGGGCGAGGGAGATCGAAAGGGATTGGCGGCGGATGGAACGAATGACTCGGCGCGGGATCTGCCTACACTTGTAGTCTGCGAGCGCCACCCGGCCGAATAGGGACGCCAACCTGATTGCCCTCGGCTACCAAGATCCTACGTCTGACAAACGAAGAGGTCTAGGCGAACCTTGACTCCGCCTTCGAAAGAATCCGTCATGGCCTAGACAATCGCAGTCCCTGAAGTTGCCTCACGCCTCGCGACGGCGTCATCCGCCGCGGCACCGACGTGCTCAAGGCGCCCGCCCTGGGAGCATCCGCGGTGCTGATCGGCCGGCCTTATCTCTTTGCCCTCGGCGCCGGGCCAAGACGGCGTGGCCGCCGCCGTGAGCATCCTCCGCCGGGAGCTCGAGCCTGGGGTCAGGATGATGGGTCGGAAGTGAGCATGGCCACGGTGCGGTCGATCTTCGCGATCGACGTCCGGCCGGTGAGCGCCATCGCCATCTCGGTTACATCGTCTCATTGGCAGGGCTCCGTGCCTGTTGCGCCGCGTGGAATTCTTCGACTACCGAACCGCCAACGAACCACATCAACACAGCCGAGACAAAAAGGACTACTGCGAACGCGTAGACGTTCGGCCATCCCGTTGCCACCAAAAGGAACGCGGCCGCCGAGCCGATCTCATATGCACCGAGACCAAGTCTTTTTTTGATATTTGACTTCATTTGCTGAGCCCAAATCCAAAAGATAACATAGGAAACGAACATCGCTCCCGCCGCCCAGCGAAGCTCCAGTTGACCTTTATCACCAAGATGAACTGTATCGTACGCGACAAAGAGCGCCAAAACAACAAGCATATCCAGGACGAAAGCGATGGTTGGATATCTTTCCGACTTCAGGGCGACCTGTTGGGTTAGATAGAAGTCGATAAGGAAGTGAGCAACCAGCAGGGAAGAGAGAACCAATTTCGTCCCCTGGAGGGGGTCAATTTGCAGAGGCGCTCTCAGGGCTTGAAGCATTTCGGGCAACAGGCTGTATAAGAATGTGCCAAGCACGGCAGGATAGAGAAGTCCGAACATCAAAGTCCCCGCCCAGTTTTGTTTCTGGCCACTTCTCATTGCTGTTACCTCAGTATTCTCTTCGCCTGCGACCATCTTACACCTCTTTAGAACCATCGTCAACACAAGAGTCATTTCGTATAGAGCCTCGGCGACCGAAGGATCTGGGGGAAGGAAAGGCCCGCCCACCCAGATCCATCCCGCTCGCTCGGCTCGCCCTCAGGATGACGCGGTGGGCAGGCTGAGAGGAATTCAGTAGCCTTCCCGCTCCGCTCCGTCGCCGCGATCGCCTTGCCCTCGTCGGAAAGATGTAACGAAAGACCGCCGGGCTCGCCTCATTCACTGAGCAGCACGCCGGCCATGGAGGTCGCGAACGCTTGGCTCAGAGGACATTGTCATGTCGATCACAGACCTCAAGGAAATCCGTGCGATTCAACAGGTGAACCCGATCGAGCTCTGGAAGGCCATTCACGGCGGCTGCTGGCCCGGACCGCCGATTGACACGAAGATCTCGGACGCGACGCGCGAGGTCCTCGCCTCCCTGGCGCTCCACAACCTCTCCCATTCCTTCGGGGACGCCGGCGTCGCCGCCAGGGTCCGTGACATCGCCGCCTCCAACCTGAACCGGGCGATCCCCTCTCTGCAGGCCGCGATCGGCGCGCAGTAAGCACATCCCCAAAAAGGAGGGACAGGCAGGAGGCCGCCCGGTCCTCCTGCCTGCTTGATCGAATCGTTTGTCAAAGAACGCCCCCTCCGCGCATCGTTCGTTTAGCCAGCGGACGCTACTACGCCTCAGGCGCAATCGCAACGGGAGAGTTACTCCCCTCAAATGGGAGTTATTCTCCCTCAAGCCTGCTCGTGCTCCATCTCCGCGAAGACGCGGCGGAGCACTTCGTTGAAGCCCTCCTCGAGCTTGTGGTGCAGCTCCCCGAGATCGAGGCGGGGAGGCTGGACCGGGGCCGGCGGCGCGAGGGAGGCCGGCACGACGTGCGGCAGCACCTTCTGGATGTGCTGCAAGCCGCGGCTCGGTCCGCTGCCTGCCTGCGGAAAGGCGATCGCGAACAGCTCGTGCGGCTGCATGTCGAGGATGGCCGCGAGGTCGAGGACGTGGCTGATCTTGATGTCGATCTTGCCGCTCAGGAGCCGGCTCATGTAGCCGCCGCTGAAGCCGAGCTTCTTCTCGACGACCTGGTTCTGGATCTTGGAAAAGCGGAGCAGGATCTTGAGCACGCGAGCCAGTTGCTCGGTCTGTCCTTCGGACGTCATGGCGGTCCTCCCCGGGCGGCTTTGCCGGCCTTTCGCTTCGGTTGCAGCAACTGGACGAGGATCGTGACCGCGCCGGAGAGAGCGTTGCGATCGTTCGTTCCCAGGGTCTGGCCGGGTTCCGCCGCGGGCGGCTCACCGGTGAGCAGCTCATCGCTCGACATCTCCAGCACCCGCGCCAGGACCACGACCTGCTTCAGGACCGGAGAGTGGAGGCCGCGCTCCCACTTGCCGAGCCGGGAGCGCTCGACGCCCAGCAGCCGCGCCAGCTCCACCTGCGACAGGCCCAGCTCCGACCGCCGGCGGACGATCCGCTGCCCCATCTCCAGCCGCAGCCTGAGCTCGGCCTCGCCGTCCTCAGAGACCTCTGAATCATCCATGCACAGCCTCCGTTGCCCTCCGGCGACGAACGGATGAACATCAGAAAAGGACTCAACAGGTCATTCGGTTCAAATTCAACAGCACGACAGCAGGCGGAATATACCGAAGATATGACTGGTATGCAATCCTGAATAGAAGATTGTTGAAAACGGTAATGATCTGGGAGAAAGATTCATGATGGCGATGACTTCTTGTCGCCTGGCTGGTCTTGGTGCCTTGGACAAGTCATCGCTGGCGGCGACGGGAGGGGAGACTTCCGCCCCGGACGTGAGTTTTTCTCCCCTTCCTGCGAAACTCCTCCGTGTGGCAACGACAGTTGCGCCCGTGGGCGCCGAGGCCATGCCGACCGCCGGATGACCTGCGGACAAGGAGGAGGAGATGTCTCGCGGAACCTTGCGTACGCTGCTCGCCGGCCTGTCCCTGGCGCTGGTGATCGCCCTCGCCGCCCCCATCCGCGCCGAAGCCGCCGGCTTCAGGGATTGGCCGCTCGGCCGCACCCTGATGTCCTTCGCCCCGCGGTGGCTGGTCGCGCTCGTGGAGAAGGCCGGCTTGCAGATCGACCCAGGCGGCTCGCCTCCGCCAGCGGCGCCGAACGGTGACAGCGGCTATCAGACCGATCCCAACGGCTAGCGCCCCGGCCTCCGGGGGCGCCTTGGCGCCCCCGGGCTTCCTCTTCCTTTTCTTTTCTTGTGCAAGTCGGCCGCATTGTGTGCGAGAATTTGTCGCATCGCTGTCGCACCGAGCCGAGAGGAGGGAGCGCTTTGACCGACCATCCCGCGCCGTCAGTGCTGGCCCGCTTCCTGAGAGGGACCGCGTCGCCTGCCGAAGCGCGCTCCGTGGTGAGCCATCTCCTGCGCGGCTGCGGCCGCTGCCAAGCCTGGATGTCTACCCGGCCCGAGGCCGTATTCATGGATGGGAAGGCAGAGCCGGAAGCCGGGCGCTTCGCGGCGGCCGCTGAAGCCGAGTACGAGCTGCCGGTCAAGCGGGCGGTCGATTCCATCCTTCGGCACGGCGCCGACGCGCCGAAGATCCAGGCCGCCACGCGCAAGGTGCACCAGGTCCTCGCCACGAAAGGCCTGGACGCCGCCCGCTTCGGGAAGCTGCCGGACTGCGCGGTCGTCGAGGCGCTCCTCCAGCGTGTCCAGGAGCTGCGGCACGACGATCCGGGCGAGATGGTCCTCCTCGCCGCTGCCGCCGTCCGGACCGCCTGGCACATGAAGGATTACCCGCCTGAGCAAAAGGCGGACCTGGTCGCTCGGGCTCAGGTGGAGTATGCGAACGCTCTGCGCGTGGCGGGCAATCTCCCTCTGGCCGAGGCACAGCTCGAGCTGGCGGAGGAGTGGTCGCTGTCCGGCACGCAGGATGTCGTTCTCGAGCTTCGCCTGCGAAACATCCGGGCCTCGCTGTACGGCTCGCAGCAGCGCTACTCTGCCGCGATCATCCTTCTTGATGAGGTCATCGAGGGCCATCTTCGCCTCGGCGACCGGCCCGGAGCCGCCCGGGCGCTGATCGGAAAGGGAAGCTTCACGGGCTATGCCGGAAACCTGCAGGAAGCTCTCGCTCTCTTGGATGAAGCGCTCGATCTCATCGACTTTCAAAGCGAGCCCGAGCTCGTCGGTATTGCCCGCAAGAACTACATCGACTTCCTGGTGGACGCTGGCCGGAGCGCTGAAGCTCTGGAGATCTTCGTGAAGCATCGGAGGGAGCTCCTGGCGCTCGAAGGACGTGTGAGCCGCTTGAAGCTCCTGGGAATCGAAGGCCGCATCCACGGCGCTCTCGGGCAGCTCGACCTTGCCGAGAGCTTGCTCCGGGAAGCCCGGGCCGGTGCCCTGGAGGCTGGCGTGCACCAACTCGAAGGCCTCACCACACTCGACCTAGCGACGGTCGTCCTGCGCCATGGTCGTGGCCGCTATTCCGAAGCGGTGACCCTCGCCGTCCAGGCCTTGCAGGTGTTCACAGAGCTTCAGGTCAAGCCCCAGGTCGTGGAAGCGCTGAGCGTCCTGACGCAGGCGATTCAGGATGGGCTGGTCACCTCGACGCTGCTGCAGAGCGTCGCCGACTTCGTGCGCAAGGCGGAGCACGACCGCCGGGCGCGCTATCAGCCGCGTTTCGAGTAGGACCCTTCCCAGGGATCGCCTGATCCCTCGAAGTGCGATCTCGTCCAAGAACCCTTCTTCCCTTGGTCCGATCTGCCTAGGTCCATCTCCGATAGTTGACAATTTAGTCCTAATAGCGGTACAAATTGCCCATTGAGCACTCTTGGAGAGGAGAGACCTGATGACCGACGAGCGGCAGGATCCTGAACGGCAGGTCAATGCGTTCTCCCCGGCGTTCCTCGCCCTGCTGGAGGAGCTCGACGAGGTGGAGACGGCGCTCGAGGCGGAGCTTGCCGGCCCGTGGAAGATCGTCGCCACCGACAACGGATATGAGCTGCTCCGGGTCTATGAGGAAACTGGCGACGGCCATCAGCCCGAGGCGGTCTTCAAGGATCTGCCGAGCGCTCTCCGCTTCTTCGCCGTCCTGCCTGCCGTCGGCCGGCCGCCTCTGGTGGTCATGGACAACTCTCGGCGGGAGGGCTGGTTCGTCCTCACCAGCGAGGGTTTCCCGGTGGGCGGCTTGCGCGTCTTCAACGAGAGCTTCGTGCATGCCGCCCACGTCGCGGGATGCCTGACGAGGGCTCCGCTCTCTCTCGCGGCCCTCCTCCTGGCGTCGGGTCCGCAGGCGATTCGGGAGGTCGGCCGGATCCTGAGGCGCCTCTTGAAGCCGGCTGAGGCCGGGGAGTCCTGGCTCGCGCTCGCCGAGTTCCCGCCGCGCGAGATCTCTTGACCGGCCGCCGCCGCCTTCTGACCGGCCGGTCAGGTCTTCTGACCAGCGGGTCAGGTCCTCTGACCGGCAAGCTCGGTGATCTGACCGGCCGGTAAAGCGTCTTGACCGGCGAGGAGAGTCACTTGACCGGCCGGTAAGGACACCTGACCGGCGGCCGGCTTCATCTGACCGGCGGGTCAAGTCATCTGACTGGCTGGTCAGGTCGATGCCGTAACGAGCCAGCCGGCCGCCGTGACTTCTCCAAGACCTCTATTCGGTTTGGCGATCATCCCTATCCCGATTCGCGATGGGGAGTTTCTCTCCCATTTCGGGGAGAAACTCTCCCTTTTGTTCTTTTCACGTCTTTCTTTGGATGCCAGGCAGAGGGGACTCTGGAGCTGGGGCAGAGAGAAACAGTGTTCGTTTTTGGTGGCTAGACACGGCATCAGGTTCCCTCGTAGGATCTGGAGCAGAAAAGGAATGGAGAGGGATGAAATGAACGAGCCGACAGTCGATCAGAGCCAGAGCGTGCCGGTTCCATTGGCCGAGCGGATGCGCGGATTGCGGCGCCGGCTGGGCCGGCGGATCGCGGAGCTGCGGCGGACACGGGGCTTGACCCAGAAAGAGCTGGCCGACCTCCTGGTGGTCCCCCGCGGCAGGCTGGCAAAGTGGGAGGCGGGTTACAACGCGCCGCCGCCGGAGGATCTGGTGGCCTTGAGCGAGATTCTGGGAGCCACAGTCGACGAGCTCCTCACCGGGAACAAGCCGGTGGCGCCGCAGCAAAGCCTCACCCCGGAGGTGGGCGCGAAGCTCGCCGGTCACCTGACCGCGATGCTCGACCTCCTGAAGTAAAGCCGGAAAACAGCTTCGTTGTTGGTGGCCCGGAGCCAATGAAGGCGCCGTGCCTTGAAGGAAGGAGTGTGTCCCGATGAGCAGCAAGAAGTCGACGGCCCCGCGCAAGAGCCTGAAGGCCGAAAGGGTGCAGGAAGAGCTGACAGCTTCCAGCGTCCCGATCAAGGCGCCGATGGAGGCGGCGGTCGTCCAGCAGCGGTTGAAGGCCGAACGGGTGCAGGAGCGTCTCCAGCGCATGCCCGGCTGGAATCTCACGCTGGAGGGGAAGGCGCTCGATCGCGCCCGTGAGCTGCGGAGCGTGGAGGACGCGGTGGACTTCGCCGCCCTGGCCCTCCGCATGGCGAGCCGCGCGCGCTTCCCGGCGCAAATCCAGGTGGAGGGCAAACGCGTCCTCCTCACGTTGCAGGGCCATCCCAACATGGGTCGGGGGGCCATCACCGACAACCTGCTCGATTTCGCCGCCAGCCTCGGCTGAGGCGCGCGGGAACCGGGCAACGAGAAGAAAGGAGTGTGAGTCGTGTCCAACACGGATTCGTATCCGAAGACCACCGGCGACTGGGAGGGAGTCCTGGCCGCCGCCAAAGAGAACGAGGCGGCCCTGCCCGACATGCAGGAGGAACGGACCGCTCTCGAGCAGACCCTGGCGAAGGTCAAAGGCCTCAAAGACCTCCAGGCCTCGCACGCGGCCGCGAAGCAGGTCGCCACACAGGAGCTGAAGCAGACCCTCGTCGAAGGCCGCATCTTGGCGGAGAAGCTGCGTGATGCCGCCAAGTTCAAGATCGGCCGGCGGAGCGAGCGCCTCGTGCAGTTCAAGGTCGCGCCGCTGCGCAAGCGTGCTCCGCGGAAGGCGACGGATGTGAAGCAGCCGCCGCCGGCCGAAGTGCCCGCGGCCACCACGAAGCCCAACCCGGCCTGATCCAACACCCCACCCCGGAGGGGCGTGCCACGGCACGTCCCTCCTTTTCACCGCAGCACCGCTCTTTGACAACTGAATCACACAGTCCGGCGCCCGAGACGGCGGGCGCCGCCTGTGCTTTTTGCGGCGAGCGTTGCGAAGTTCCATGGCTGGCACGAGCCGTCTTCTTGATGACAGGATCGGAGCCGATGATCCGGCCACCTGCTTTCCGCGCGATCCTCCCTTCCCTCGTCGTCCTCTTGACTGTCCTGCGGCCCACCGCTGGCGATTCCACGCCTGCCCCGGCGTCCGCACCTCCTTCGGGCCGGACGATCGCGATCACATTCGACGACCTGCCGCTGGCTCCGAGCGCAGACGATCTGCCGACCGTGAAGCGAGTCAACGAAGCGCTGGTGGGGCTCTTGGCCCGGCGCCGGGTGCCGGCGATCGGGTTCGTCAACGAGGGGAAGCTCCAGGTGACCGGCGAGCGCGATGCGCGGATCGCGGTGCTCGAGCGCTGGCTCAACGCCGGGCTCTCCCTCGGGAATCACACGTTCTCGCACTCGAGCCTGCGGGACATTCCCCTTCCGGCGTACGAGGACGACGTGATCCATGGCGAGGTCATCACACGCCAACTCCTGGTCCGGCGCGGCGGTTCCCCGACACTCTACTTCCGCCACCCCTATACGGCCACCGGTCCGACCGCGGAGATCAAAGAGGCCTTCGAGAGCTTCCTCCACGCCCGCGGCTATGTGATCGCCCCGTTTACAGTCGAAAACTCCGACTACATCTTCAATCGGATCTTGATCGAAGCCCTGAAGCGCAGCGACACCGGGGAAGCGGCGCGCACCCGCGCCGCGTACCTCGACCACACCGACGCCGTGATCACCTTCTGCGAAGGGCTCGCCCGGGAGACCTTCGGACGCGAGATCCCGCAGATCCTCCTCATCCACGACAACGAGCTCAACGCCGGAGTCCTCGGAGATCTCCTCGATCGCCTGGCAGCGCGAGGCTACTCGTTCGTCTCTCTCGACGACGCCTTGCTCGACGCTGCCTACCACACTCCCGACCGCTACATGGGCTTAGTCGGTCCCTCCTGGCTCCACCGCTGGCGCGTGGGCCTCGGCCTCCCCTCGCGACTGCGCGACGAGCCCGATCCGCCCCAATGGGTGCTCGATCGCTATCAGGCGCTGACGGCGCGGTGAGGCGGCTTCGCGACAGCATGGCGAATCGCGTCTACCCCGACTCCGGAGAAGCAGACCCGTTATATAATGAGCATGAAGACACTCGATAGCTCTTCCAGACCGTTCCAGTAGCCCGCTGAGATGAGCCAGCTCGACTAAGCGCGTTGGTCTCACCACTCGCGCTAGACTTATGGTCTTACAAGATGTCGCCAGCCCTGCTGCCACTGCCGCTTGAAGCGAGACCGCTTCTCGCTTTGCTCGATCGCCTCGAGCCGCAAGTGCTCTTGGTGGTTGGAAGCGGAGTGTCATTCGGTGCAACCGGAGAGCCGACAGCCACCTGGAAGGGGTTGCTCCTTGATGGGGTAGACCATCTGGAGCGGCTGGGCAAGTGGACTCCGCAGCGGGCACAAGCGGAGCGTACACTGATCCTCGATTCCTTCGGGACAGAGTTTGTTCTCGATGAGGTGCTTCAACGTGCCGACAGCCTTTCGATTGCTCTCGGTGCTCCAGATGGTGCCGCGTTCATCGAATGGCTGGGAGCCTCGCTCGGAACCCTCAAGCCCTTAGCCGGTAGAACCGGCGTTCTCGATGCGCTCCGCGAGTTGGTCGACGCCGGCGCACTTCTCCTGACGACCAACTACGACGATCTTGCCTGCGTGGCGACGGGTTTACCCGCGGTGACCTGGGAGGAACCCGAGGAAGTCCTCCGTGTGGTCAACCGAGCGAGCCGCGGAGTTATCCACATTCACGGCCACTGGCGCCGGCCGTCCTCGTTGATCTTTGGAAAGAAGTCTTACGACCGAATCGCCGAGGCGAGGGATCTCCAGTCCACCCTCCAGGGTCTCTGGCAGCAATGGCACTGGGTGTTCGTGGGTTGCGGCAGCGGCCTGGACGACCCCAACCTCGGCCGGCTCCTGAGCTGGGGCCGAGAACGCTTCGGCAGCTCCGGCCGGACGGATTTCTTCCTCGGCCAGCGTGCTCACTCTCCAGAAACCCGGTCTTCCGAGCCGGCCCGCCGCGTCGACTTGTTGTATCCGAGCCATGACGAGTTACCAAGCTGGCTCAACGCACTCACTCCACAAACGCGCCCGTGGCCCTTCGTGCGGCTCGACGCCACCAGCCCGCGATTCCGCCAACCGGATGAATCCCCCCGGCAGACGCTTTTCCCTTCCTACCAAGAGTATGTCGATGGAGAAGTCCCCCGCCTGGCAGCGGATGAGGAGGTCACGGCACGACTGAACACGTTTGGCTGGGCCTTCGTCCTGGACATCGCTTCTGTGGGCAAGACGACGCTCGCGCTCCGCCTGGCCACAAGCCCGAAGCAGCGAGAACAGCCAGTCTTCTACCTGAAGCTACGGGAGCAGGCGAGCGATGAAGAGAGCTTCAAGAGCGACGCCGCCGCGGCTTTGCGGCGCATTGCCCGCCCGGGCGTCCTGCTGATTCTGGACGATGTCCATCTCCAGCCAGAGCTTGCCAATGAGCTCTGGCAGCAGTGGCAAAATCGCGCAGCCGGGAGTCGACTTCTCATCCTTGGTACCCGGATCGATAAGCTCCTTCGCCTGCCAAGCGACACCGCACTGCTCCCGCTCGAACGGCACCCGGAAAACTCGGCCGTTTCGCTTCGGCCGTCCCCTCAGGATCTGTCTGGCATCCTGATGCACGTGATCAACCGTTTCTCGCACCGGCCCAGCTCCCAACTGCCAAGCCCCCCTCCTGCCGTTCTCGAGACATGGTACCGAACTTTCGGGGCAGAGCTGGGCGCATTCGTTGCCGCCGTCACCGAGCGTCTCGAGCGCCTGAGCCAGGGCCAGTGGAGCCTCCCCGAGTCATCGGCGGCGGAGTGGATGAGGGAACGCCACCTGGGCCATCTGGCACCCCAAGAGCTGGAGAACGCAATTTGCCTGGCGGTCTTCGGCGCACAAGATCTGGATCTGGATGTTCAGCAGTCCGCCTTGCCGCATCCAGAAGCGGTCAAGGGTCTTCTAGCGAGAGGCCTCGCCGAGAGGACCGAAGCAGGTGGCGGCCGGTGGGTCCGCTTCGGCCTTCGTGAGCCGGGCTGGGGAATCCTGCTTCTGGCAGCGGTTTCTCCGCGCACCGACCGCGTCAGGGTTCTCGCGGAAACGGCGGCACGTAATGTTGTCCTGGCCGGGGCATTGGCCTTCAGGTTGAGCCGAAATAATGATAGCGAGCTGCGGCGCGCTTACTGGGAACAACTCGAAGCACGGCGAGGCCAGCTTGCGGCGCGGGCATTCGAAGCTCCCCTGTCCTACCTGGCGAATCTTGCGAGTAGAGCAGCAGCGCAGGGCCAACTACAGTTGGCTGCTGCTCTGTGGCAGGCCCTCGCAGATCAACCTGAAAGGCTCACCGAACGAGCCATTGAGAATCAGCTCATTGACTTGGGATCGTTCCTGACCACCGCACAGAGCCAGGGTCAGGCGGCCCTAGCGACTGCACTCTGGGAGGCGCTGGCCAAGCAACCCGAGCGGCTCGCCGAACGAGCCTTCGAGACTCAGCTTATTGACTTGGGATCGTTCCTGACCACCGCACGGAGCCAGGGTCAGGCGGCCCTGGCGACTGCACTCTGGGAGGCGCTGGCCAAGCAACCCGATCGGCTCGCCGAACGAGCCTTCGATAAGCCTTTACACTTAGTGACCTGGTTTCTGGCCATCGCACAGAGCCAGAGTCAGGCAGACCTAGCGATTGCATTCTGGGAGGCGCTGGCCAAGCAACCCGAGCGGCTCGCCGAAAGAGGCTTCGAGACTCAGCTCAGTGACTTGGGATCGTTCCTGACTACCGCTCGGAGCCAGGGTCAGGCGGCCCTGACGACTGCACTCTGGGAGGCGCTGGCCAAGCAACCCGAGCGGCTCGCCGAAAGAGCCTTCGAGGCTCAGCTCGATCGCTTGGGGTCGTTCCTAGCCACTGCACGGAGCCAGGGTCAGGTGGCCCTGGCGACGGCACTCTGGGAGGCGCTGGCCAAGCGACCCGATCGGCTCGCCGAACGAGCCTTTGAGACGCCTTTACACTGCTTGGCCTCGTTCCTGACCACCGCGTGGAGCCAGGGTCAGGCGGCCCTGGTGACTGCACTCTGGGAGGCGCTGGCCAAGCAACCCGAGCGGCTCGCGGAACGAGCTTTCGAGATGCCGCTCGGTGACTTGGGGTCGTTCCTGACCACCGCACGGAGCCAGGGTCAGGAGGCCTTGGCGACTGCACTCTGGGAGGCGCTGGCCAAGCAACCCGAGCAGCTCGCCGAACGGGCCTTCGAGACGCCGCTCGAAAAACTGGGGCCGCTCCTGGCCACCGCACGGAGTCAGGGCCAGGCGGCCCTCGCGACGGCACTCTGGGAGGCGCTAGCCGAGCAACCCGAGCGGCTCGCCGAACGAGCCTTCGAGTCGCCGCTCGATCACTTGGGTTCGTTCCTGGCCACCGCACGGAGCCAGGGTCATGTAGCCTTGGCGACTGCACTCTGGGAGGTGCTGGCCAAGCACCCCGAGCGGCTCGCCGAAAGAGCCTTTGAGACTCCACTTGCTCACTTGGGATCGTTCCTGACCATCGCATGGAGCCAGGGTCAGGCAGCCCTGGCGACTGCACTCTGGGAGGTGCTGGTCAAGCGCCCCGAGCGGCTCGCCGAACGAGCCTTTGAGACTCCGCTCGCTCAATTGGGGTCGTTCCTGGGCACCGCACGGAGCCAAGGTCAGGCAGCTCTGGCGACCTCACTCTGGGAGGTGCTGGCCGAGCAACCAGAGCGACTGGCCCTGCGGGCGCTCGAAATCGACTTGGCTCAGCTTTCAGGATTCTTTTCAGAGGTGCGATCGGCGAGGCAAGAAAGTCTCTCGATTTCGCTGGGAGCCATCCTCCTGGAGACCCCAGATACACTGGTCCAAATGGCACTGAAGGCTCCAATCAGCGTCCTGGGCGCGTTTCTCTCGCAAGCACCTGACTCGCTCAGCAAGCTGATAGCCGCGCATTTCAATGCTGGTGACTGGCCGCATCTGGAGTTTCCTCACAGCATCCGCGAACGCCAACGAGCGGCCTCTCTCGCCCTCCGACTAGGGCAACTCGACCGCACCGACCTACAGGACGCGCTCCTCGGGAGACTTCTCGAGCGCTCCGATTTTCAGGACTTCGCGCCCCCATGGGCGCTAGTGGAGATCGCCAAGGTACTCACCAACATTCCTGCCGGAGCGGAGAAATACCTGGAACGCTTCCTGCGAGAGGTCTGTGCCCGCTCTCGATGGATTGAAAAGAGTTACGAGGCGCTGCACGCGGCCTACCTGGCGGGAGCGCTCTTTCGGCTCGGGCTCCAACAGAGTCCAGTCGTTATCTCTTCGCTTTGGCGGCCGGCACTTGATTCACGTTTATTTCTTGAGTTGGCCAATTTGACGAAGCTTGAAGAGATGTCGCTAGGTACTATGGTCCAGTTCCTCGGTGCGGCACAGCTCATCGGTGGGATGATGCGGAGAGATGCATTTCTGGACGTCCCACTCGCTCGAATCGCCGACCTTCCCCGAGACATTCTTCCCCATCGAGAGGAAACCGCCGACGTCGAACCCTACCAGATGCAGCTCTGGCTCGGACTTAGAGTCATCGCCTCCATGGCTCCAAGCCGGCTGGTAGTCGAGCCTGAGATCGTCGCTAGAACCCTTCGGCTCTGGCGCGGCAATCTCGAGGAGACCGCTGCTGAGCCGGATAAAACACCCTATCGAGTCAACCTCAGTATGGTGGCCTGGCTTGAGCGGTGCGTCAAAACGACCGTAGGACTCCTGGTTCCGAACCCAGAGCCGCTGTGGGTGCTTGCGGGTTTTCCTCGGGATCCGCGGACCTTGGCTCCGAGCCGCCCTCCTGCCGGCGAGATCCACTCAATGGAGGCGACGCAGCAAGAATGAACAACTTGCGGCGTGCTTCAGGATCGCGGCGGGTCAGGCGCCAGAATAGGTGCCTGCCGTTTTTCCATCGGCTCGGCGCGGTTCTTGGCGGGGCCGCTGTGGCGCCGGTAGATGCCTGCCGTTTTTCGGAATGGCTCGGCGTGGTTCTTGGCGGGGCCGCTGCGGTGGCCCACAAGATGACCTCTGCAGCGGCGAAGGGAGACGGAAAGCAACCCGGTGGAGACTGAAGGGCGTCTCGATGTTCAGTCCTCGCTCAATAGATGCTACAGTTTCAATCGCTTCAGGCGCGGCTCACCCTCCCAGTCTTCAGAACGGGTCGGGATTTCGGCTGCTTGGGTCGTCAGGGTCCACCAACGAGGGCGGGGATCATCCGCTTTCGACGAAGGGTAAGGCTGGTGGGAAGCTCCCCGCCGGGAAGATCACGTCGTGGATACCAGCTCGGAGCTTCTCGGCTGCCTCCCGGTACGCGGCGACAAAGGCGTTGTAGGCGTCGCGAAGCTCCCGCCGAACACGGCGGCTCGCAGCATGGAAAAGCAGCGCAGGCGTCGTCTTGACGTGATCCGGTCGCTTGATGGGGTCCTGGCTCAGGATCACGGGCACCGAGCGGCGACCAGTCCATCGCGCTGCGTTGAACTGCTGCTTCAGCCTCCACCTCCGCGACGACTTCAGCAACGCGCTCGCGCTGGGCTTCGGGCAAGAGGTGACGCCAGCAAGGCGTGAGCAAAGGCCGGCCCTGGACGGTGCGGACCGTCACCTCTACCTTGGCTCCCCTCGGGGTATGAAGCGCAGACACCTCCATGCCCCTACGTCGACGGCGGCGAGAGCATCGTAGGATAGTGGCATGCCCGACGAACTGCCGTGCCTCGACCTCCTGGAAGCGACGCCCGCGATTCTCCGCGGCCTGATGTCCGAGATCTCGGAGGAAGACGCGCGGTGGAAACCGGCCGGCGACCGTTTCTCGATCGCGGAAGTGCTGTCGCATCTTTCGCACTCCGAGGGGCACTGCTACCGCGCCAGGCTCGATCGTTTCCTGAGTGAGGAGATGCCCGAATTCGAGCCGGACGACGCGCAGATGCACCTCGAAATCTACAGGAACGCGGATCCCGAGGAGGACTTCGGCCACTTCGAGGACCAGCGCGAGACCAATATCGAGCTGCTGCGCGGGCTTGCGCTGGACGACGGCGAACGCAAGGCGCGGCACCAGGCGGCGGGCGAGATCACGCTGTCGCAGATGCTGCACGAGTGGGCGCTGCACGATCTTGGCCACATCCGCCAGATTGCGGAACTGGTGCGCGCGCGGAAGTATCTCGTGGGCGCGGGTCCTCTGGGCGCCGATTACGAATTGAAACCATGACGATTCCACATATTTTCCTCGCCCTCTCGTTCGCGGGCATGCTCGCGGCGCAGACGTTCATCCAGATGTCCGATCCTGACCTGGGAGCCTCTCGCTCACGCCTGGGTAGGTGTGCACCGCACAACCTCCTGCAGTAGAATGGAGCCAACGAAAGCGCTGCCGGAGGAGGATCGCATGGATACCCAGCGGGCGGCGGGACGTGGGGCAGGTACGCGCCGCAATGCCTATGAATGGAGCCAACGAAAGCGCTGCCGAAGGCGAATCAGGTTACGCTTACTCCTAGCCGTGCTTCTGACTGTAGCCCTGAGTTGCAGCGGCACCGCAAAGCGCGCCCGCATCGCCTCGGATCTCTCCTTGGAAATCGCGCCAGAGGTGACAACGCTACATCCAGGCGGCACCTTCACCCTCTCTGTCTACCTCCGAAATGTTGGTTCTCGACCCATCAACATCTGCTTGAAGAACGAAGACGGCGCGGCGGTCACAGACTCCACCGGCAAACGGTGGCCACTTAAGCTCACATCCGTTGTCTTCGACGCCGAATGTAGTGAGAGATTTCGACTTGCCGCTGGCGAAAGGCGTGCATTTACCGACTACCTCGGGGTCTGGCCTGGCATGCCAGATGGGCCTGGGAGCCTTGATGTCTGGCTTCTCTTCAGCGTTGACCTGGGGCAGATCTATTGGCCGGGTGCCGACCAACGTCTAGTAGCGACACGTTCCGTGACCATTCGGAACAACCCTTCCACCTCGGATCGCCAATGAATGCCATTGCCATCGAGTCGCAAATTGCGGTCTTCCTCGGAAGGTACACACCCGCCGTCGAAGCACAGTTGCGCGAGGCCCGCACCAGGCTTCGCGCCATGTTTCCTCGTGGCTTCGAATTGGTCTACGACAACTACAACGCCCTGGTGTTCGGCATCAGCCCAACCGAGCGCACACCTGATGCGTTTCTTTCCGTGGCCGGGTATCCGAAGTGGGTCACGCTTTTCTTTCTCCACGGCGCAGCCCTACACGATCCGAACGGTCTGCTCGAAGGTCGAGGCAAGCAAGTCCAGAGCGTCCGGCTCAAGGATCCAGCAGACATCAACTCCCCCGAAGTGGAAGCACTCATCGCGCAGGCTGTTCTTCCCTATGAGCCGGCGCTTCTTACTGCTCCCACCCTGACCACCATCGTCAAGCTCGTGTCAGCCAAGCAGCGGCCACGGCGCCCCTCGACCGCCTAGCCCCGGCAACAGGTGCGAGCCCGTGCTTCGGACCGAGATCGGAGAGGTATCGAAGACTGCCCTCACTTGCCCGAGAGCTTGCGAAATGTCTCGATATCCTGATCGAGATCTGCCGCAGAGTAGCGCAAGTAAGCCTCTTTTCCCTTGAGGAACTCGTCAGTCTGCCATCGGGTGCGGAAGCCAAGCATCCGTTGGACCTCCGCGGAGGTCAGCAACCTTGCGCGATAGAAGTCCGCAGCGAGAGACTCCAGGGCATGGCGCGGGAGATCCTCAAAACGGACTTGGAGCCTCTCGACGATGTCGTCCGGAACTTGAAGCAGAACGTCTATAGACTCTCCCTTCTCCCGCGAAGGATGGTAGCACGCGCGCTCAGCTCAGGTCGGGTGGCGCTAGCAGTGGCGCACGATGGCGCCTCAAGGCGGCCACGAGCTTTTCGGTCGGCTCGGGAGGCTCCAGAACGGCAGCGAGAAAGGCATCCCGGTCCGCGCCGATGAGCACCATCCGTTCATGCTCGTCGAGCGCCTGGTCTTCAGGCTGTTTGCGGTGCGCGCATGATTGTACGCGTCGCGTGCCAGGGATTGGCTTCCAGCCAGTACACCACCAGATTCGTGTACTCGTTGAATAGGAGCTCGGCCCGATCGAGCTGTACTGCCCGGCAGAGAGCAGGGAGCTGTCCGCAAAACCTTGCGTACCGCTCGACCAGCTTACCTCCGCCTGGGATCTGAACGTTTCGGCCGGTGAGCTGGCTGCTGAGCCAGTTGCGGACTCCTTTGATCGCTTCCTCGATGTTCCCTCGATGGGTTCGGATGTCCTGCCCAGCGATGTCGGAGCAGTACCTTTGGTAGTGATCGCGATCCCGAACCAGGATGAGGCAGCGCTTGCTTTTGTCGCGGGTCCCACCGAAGCGTGTGGAGCCGAGAAAGATGCCGAGCTCAAGAGGCATGTTGAAGCGTGGCAGACGATACTGCCCATCGAGGCCAGTGCGTGACAGGTCGTGGAGGCCGTATTTCGACTGCGCGATCAGATCGTAGATCTTGGCCAGCCTCACCTGGCCGCTGTCGTCGATCTCGCGCGCACAGCGGGCCACAAAGCCGCAGTCGTGGACCGTGAAGACCAACGCTCGCAGCATCGCTTCGTAGCGGCGGTCGAACGGCAGGTTGAGGAAGACGCAATCTTCATAGCGCGCCGCCATGACGAGATTCCCCCAAAGGCTGGGTCGCCTTTCAACCAGCCGCTCGCGGCGGCGCCTCTTACGTCTTCTTGGCGCCTTTCTTGGCGAGAGAGTGGGCGGCCTTCTTTGCGACTGCCTTCTTGACCGTCGCTGCTTTCTTCGCTGCTGCCTTGACGGTTCTAGCTGCCATGTCGGTTCTCCATCGATCGGCACTACTAGGATAAGTATAGCGCGAGGCTCGGCAAACTGAACCCGAACGTCGAGCCGCGGCCGGGCTCGCTGTCGACCCAGACGCGACCGCCGTGGGCGGCGGCGAGCTGCTTGACGATGGCGAGGCCGAGGCCGGCGCCGCCGGTGGAGCGGGTGCGCGAGGCGTCGGTGCGGTAGAAGCGCTCGAAGAGGAAGGGCAGGTGCTCCGCGGCGATGCCCGGTCCGGTGTCTTCGACGGTGATTTCTACGTCCTGGCCGGCGGATCGGCCGCGGATGCGGATGGTCCCTTCCAGCGGAGTGTGGGTGAGAGCGTTGCCGAGCAGGTTGCGCAGGATCTGCGCGAGCCGGCGGGCGTCGGCGTGCACGGACGGAAGGTCCGGCGGAAGCTCGACGTCGAGGTGCAGACGCTTCTCGTCGAGCCGGGGTCGCATGCCCTTCAGGGCGCGTTCCACCTCTGCGGCGAGATCGAGCGGTTCGCGCTCCAGCTCGAGCTGGCCGGCCTCCGCGAGCGCCAGATCCTGGAGATCGTCGACCAGGGTGGCGAGCAGAGCCACCTCTTCGGCGAGCGAGCCGAGGGCTTCCGGCGTCGGCTGGATGAGCCCGTCTTGCAGTCCTTCGATCTGGCAGCGGAGATTGGTCAGAGGGCTGCGCAGCTCGTGGGCCACGTCGCTCACGAGGTCGCGCCGCAGACGCTCGGCGGTGGCCCGGCGCTCCGCCATGGCGTTGAAGGCGCGGGCGAGGTCGCCGATCTCGTCCTGGCCCCGGACCTCTACGCGCTGATCGAGATCGCCGGCTTCCATCCGGCGCGCGGCCGCGGTCAACGCCTCGACCGGGCGCAGAATGCGGCGGCCGATGGCAAACGACAGGAGCAGCCCCACCGAGCCAGCCGCCAGGGCGGCGAGCAGCAACGCCCGCTGGACTCTTCCGATCGATTCCCCGGCACCTCGCTCCGCGCCCGGAGGGGGCGGCATGACGAAGAGGCGCCCCAGGGCAGTGCCGTCCGGTGAGGAAAGGACGCGCTGATCGGGATCGACGAGCTGCAGCTCGCCCGCGCCCGCGGCCGAGCGCCGGACGATGCCGAGCTTCCGGCCGCCCTCTTCGACGCGCACTTCCGCGTAGACCTTCGCCGGACTCGTCGCGGCGACGAACCGGCCGTCCGGACCCACCAGGAGGAGCTCCCGGTGCATCCGCCGGCCGGCGGTCTCCAGGATGGCGTGGGCTCCATCCCAGGTCCCTCGCCGGAGGTGGTCGGCCGTGAGCTGCGCGCTCATGGCGTCCAGTCCCGGGGGCTCCGCGCTCCGCGCCAGGGATCGATGGAGCTCCACCGAGACCACCCTCGCGAGGAGGAACGCCACTGCGCCGAGCGCGATCGCAAGCACGGCCGCCACGAGGAGGAGGAGACGGAGCCGCAGGCTGTGGATCAAGGCGGTGCTCCGGCGAACCGGTAGCCGATCCCGAAGACGGTCTCGATCCACGAGTCCCCGCTGTCCGTCCGGGCGCCCAGCTTGCGGCGCAGGTTCTTGACGTGCGCATCCACCGTCCGCTCCATCCCCTCGTAGTCCCAGCCGAAGGCCCGCTCCACCAGCTCGGCGCGGGTGAATGCGCGGCCCGGGGAGAGAGCCATCGCCTGCAGGAGGCGCATCTCGTTGCGGGTCAGGACCACCGGCCGGCCGTGGACTGTCACCTGATGACGCGCCGGGTCCAGGACCAGGTCGCGGAACCGGAGCTCGGCCGGCGCCTCTTCGCCAGCATGGCTCTCTCGCCGCGCGGTCCGCCGCAGCACGGCCCGCACGCGCGCCACCAGCTCCCGGGGGCTGAACGGCTTGGTGACATAGTCGTCGGCCCCGAGGTCGAGCCCGCGCAGCTTGTCCGCCTCCAGGGTGCGCGCGGTCAAGAGGATCACCGCGGCCGCGGACTCGGCCTGGAGAGTCCGGCAGACCTCGAATCCGTCGACCTGGGGAAGCATCAGATCGAGCACGACGAGGTCCGGCCGCAACGACCGCGCCGCGGCGAGCGCCTGCCGCCCGTCGAACGCCAGCGCCACTGCGAAGCCGGCGTTCTCCAGATAGAGCTTCACCGCCGCGGAGGTCTTGCGGTCGTCCTCCACCACCAGAATGCTGCGGCCGGACGGATCCATCGCGAGCACGAGTCTACCCGGTCAGTCCTCGTCTTTTCCGAGACCGAGCCAGCCGCGGACTTTCCGGCCGATCTGTTCCGCGGACGGCGGATCGTAGTTGGAGAGCACGATCAGCGTGTAGCCGCCGGCCATCTGCTCCAGAAGCGCGTTGCAGCCTTCTGTACCACCGGCCACGCCGATCCCGGCGAGCTTGCGGCCGTCCTTGAACAGAAGACCGGTCCGCAACGCGGCGTCGAAACGCAAGAGGTCGTCCACCGTCGAATAGCCGCCGCCCGCGGGGCTCCCCTTGAACGACGTCAGGAACAGGTTGTTGCGCCGGCCGCCGCCGGGAGCCGGTCCGCGCGGACCGTTCAGGGTGTAGCCGACGGCCCGGTTCGGCACCGGCACGTCGAGCTCCCAGGAATCCGTATCGATCATTCCCGCCGGCTTGTAGATGTGCTCGCGAATATAGTCGTGATAGTCCTGGCCGGAAGCCGCTTCGACGACGGCGCCCAGGACGACGTAGCCCGCGTTCGAGTAGCGCCGATCCGTGCCCGGCTCGAACTTCAGGGGCTTGCCGGCGAACAGGGGGAAGTGATCGCGCGGCTTGAGGAACCGGTCCTTGGCCGCTTGATCGAACTCGGGCCCGAAGAAGTCGCCGAGCCCCGAGCGCATGTCGATCAGTTGGCGGAGGGTCACCTTGGTGGCCACGTCCTTGTCCGGGTAGTCGGGAATCCACTTTGCGATCGTATCGGCGAGCGACAGCTTGCCGGCCAGCTCGAGCTGCTCGATCGCGATGCGGGTGAACATCTTGTTGATCGATCCCAGGTTGAATTTCGTCTCCGGATTGTTCGGCACCTTGAGGCCCAGGTCCGCCATTCCATAGGCCTGGCGGAAGATCGGCTTGCCGTCCTTCGCCAGGAGGACCACCCCGGAGAACTGGTCGGCGGCGGTTTCAGCTTGGAGCTCCTGGCCCAGCGCGGCCACCACCTCCGCTGCCGCCATCCCCTTTTTCGAGGGCTGCTTCGGTCCCTGCGCCAGGCATGCCGTAGCGATCAACACGCCGCCTGTCATCGTGGCTACGATCCACATCTTGGTTGCGTTCATGTCATTCCTCCTTGGTACGTCCTGGAGGAAGACTAGGGGGGACTTGTGAAGCGGTGATGAAGGGGGGATGGGTCTGTGCCGGAGGCGGGCCCCGCCGCTTCGCGGCGGAGCCCTTCCGGCGGGAGCTGTTGCGCGGAAGCCTCAGACGTAGATCGGGATCGGTGTGGTCTTCACCGGCGAATCCACGAGAGGATCCGAAAACCGCCGCAGCAAGGGGCTCTTGAGGCGCAGGGCTTTGGAGTCCTCCGCCTTGACGTTGGTTGCCAGTGTCTCGATCATTTCACCTCCTTGTAAACGTTTTTTACTGCCCTCATCGCCGTCAATTGACGGCGGACAAGGCGCGCACCAGCTCGCTGTCCGGCTGCAACAGCTCGGACAATTGATCGGTTTCCAGCTCATACGAGGCGAAGCCGCCGGTCGCTTCGCGGGCCAAGATGAGGAGCCGCGGCTCGAGCAGGTCCTCGGTCAGGTCTTCTCCGGTCCGCAGGCGCTCGAAGGCCTGCGGGATGTCGAGCGGCGAGAGATACGCCGACCAATTGTCGCCTCCGGCGGCGGTCGGCTCCGGCGATGGCACGCCATAGAGGAAGTGGAGGCGCCACTCCTCGTAGCCGAACAGCCCCTGAATCAGGCTCTTGTGCCCGTCGCTCAAGCCGGCGTGCTCCTCGATCAGCGCCTTGAAGAGCGGCCGCATGGCCCGCCAGTTCGCGTGCGGCGGCTCGGCGGCGTCGAAACTGAGCTGCTCGCGGTGCAATGGGCCGACGGCGGCCAGCGCCTCGTAGAACGCCGGAACGAGGGCACCGTGGGTGAGCTGTCCGAGGGCGGCCACGGTGTTCGGCGCCATGCTGACCGCGTGGTGGAAGAACATCTCGACCTGCGCCAGTTGCGGCGGCGAGCCGGCTGTGGTCTCCGGAACGAAGTAGCCGCTGAAAAAAGAGTTGTCGGAGTGGATGGCTTCGACGTGCTCGGCCGGCACCTGCGTGAATGGATACTCGATACGCAGCGAGTCGAGATCGAACTCGACCGGCAGGGGGGACTTGGTGATCGGCGCCGGCGGCCACATCCGCAGGCGGTGGAACTGCACCGTCTCCGCTCCCACCAGCTTGAGCTTGGCGCCCAGCGCGATGGTCTCCGACAGCTCCTCGGCCCGCTCGTCGGGCTGCCCGAGGATGAACGAGCAGGTGCACGAGATCCCGTTCTTTGAAAGATCGGCCACGGTGGTCTCGGCGTCGCGCGGATCGAGGTGCTTGTCGACGATCTTCTGCACGCGCTCGGAAGCGGACTCGACGCCGAAGAAGAGCTTCCAGCAGCCCGCGGCCTTCATCTTCGGCACCAGACCCTTGAGGCGGATGTCGATGCGCGAGTTGGCCATCCACTCGACGGGCAGCCGCGCCTCCAGCATGACGTCGCAGAATTCCGCCATGAACTTGGGGTTCACGGTCAGCAGGTCGTGCACGAGCATGAAGCTGTCGTAGCCGTGCTCTTCATGCAGGAAGCGGATTTCGTCGGCGATCCGCGCCGGCGGCTTGACGCGGTACTGCCGCTTCCAGAACGGAGCCGTCGCGCAGAAGGTGCAGGCGAACGGGCAGCCCCGGCCGGCTTCTATGTAGACGATGCGCCGGGCGGAGCCCGCCGGGATGGTGGCGACGTAGCGCCTGACGTCGAGAGCGTCGCCGAGCGTGCTCCACATCGGCGGCAGATCGGCGAGGCTCATCTGCTCGACGCCCGGGTTGGTGCGGATCTCGCCGTCCGCCCGGTAGCAGAGGGAGGGGACGTCTTTCCAGGCGCCGCCGGCCGCCAGGGTATCGAGCAGCCCGGAGAGGGCCGGCTCGCCCTCGCCCTGGATGGCGAAGTCGAGCTCGGGCAGGCGGCGCAGCGACGCGGGCCCCAGGGCGCCGAAGTGCGGTCCACCGGTCACGGTGACGATCTCCGGCCGGCGCCGCTTCGCGGCCCGCACCAGGTGCTCGGCCTGCAAGCTGTTGCTGTACATCGAGGTGACGGCGCAGACGTCCGGAACGAAATCGTCGAGCGTGCGCTCGAACAAGGGGACGTAGCGGTCTTCCGCCGCCGACTCGCGCTCCCGGACCTCCAGGTCGAGGTCGAGGATGCGCGTTTCGTGGCCGCGGGCCATCAGCCAGGAAGCGAGGGTGGTCAGGCCAAGGGGCGGAGTCACTTCCGCGGCGGGAAGGAGCGGCGGCTGGAGGAGGAGCACTCGCATCGGCTCACCTTTCTCTCGGACGAGCGAACAGACCAGACCATGCGCAGTCGTAGCGCTCTCCTTTAAAGGGTGCCGCGAAACGGCCGCAGCGAGACAAGGGGGCTCTCCCTTCGTGCTATCATGCGCGCCAATTTCAACGACCGCTCCAGCAAGACGACGACATGCTCCGCGAAATCGGCCAGAGCACCCGCCGCCTCCTCAGGCGCCCCGGTCTCACTCTCACCGCCGTCGTCACCCTCGCCCTCGCCATCGGCGCCAACACGGCGATCTTCAGCCTGCTCGACACCGTCGCCCTGCGCCCGCTGCCCTACCGGGACGCGGATCGCCTGGTCCAGATCGGCGCCGCCGTCCCCGGCCAGCCGGATCTCCAGGAGGTCTCCTGGCCCCGGTTCCAGGCCCTCCTCGCGCGCAGCCGCACGACGGCCGCCGTCACCGCCTACTATCAAGCCCCCTTCGGGCTGACGGAGAAGGACCGGCCGGAAGAGCTGAACGGGGCCCGGGTGAGCGGTTCCTTCTTCGACGTCTGGGGGGTCCAGCCGCTGCTGGGGAGGACCTTCACCACGGATGAGGAGAAGCAGGGCGGAGCGAACGTCGTGCTCCTCTCCTACGGGTTCTGGCGCACCCGCTTCGCGGGAGACCGAGCGATCGTCGGCAGGAGCCTGGCGATCGAAGGCCTTCCCACCACCATCATCGGCGTCCTGCCGGACGTCCTACGCTTCCCCTTCAATGACGTGCAGATCTGGCTGCCCCGCCCGGACGACGTCAACTTCATGAGCCGCAAGGCGCTGGAGCTCGGGGCGGGCTACCTGCAGGTGGTTGCGCGATTGCAGCCCGGCGTGCCGCCGTCCGCCGCGCGCCGCGAAATCGACGGCATCGTGACGGACTACAAGCACGACTTCCCGGGCCATCTCGACATCACCTTCCCGCTCGCCGTCGTGCCGCTGAACGAGAAGCTGGTGGGAGCCACCCGCACCACGCTTCTGGCCTTGCTCGCCGGCGTCGGTCTGGTCCTCCTGATCGCCTGTGCCGACGTCGCCAACCTGTTGCTCGCCGACGGCCTCGCCCGGCGGCGCGAGATCGCGTTCTGCGTCGCGCTCGGCGCCGGCAGGCGGCAGGTCTTCGGCCAGGCCCTGCGCGAAAGCCTGTTGATCGCCGCCGCCGGCGGCTTGCTGGGGGTGCTCCTCGCCTGGTGGGGTCTGCGGCTGCTGGTCGCCGCGAATCCGGCCGACGTGCCGCGCATCGCCGAGGTGAGCCTCTCCGGCCACGCTCTGGCCTTCGCTCTTCTGGTCACGGCGGCGGCAGGGATCCTGGCCGGCCTCGCTCCCGCCTGGCAGACCCTGCACACCGATCCCAAGAGCTTCCTGGCCGAGGGAGCGCCCGCGCCCCGCGGCGGGGCGTTCGGCGCTTGGGGGCAAGGGCTCCTGGTGACGGTGCAGATCGCTCTCGCGCTGGTGCTGTTGTCGGCGGCAGGGCTCCTGCTGCGCAGCTTGCAGCACGTCAACGGCATGAAGCTGGGCTTTGCGCCGGAAAACCTGTTGTTCGTGCAGGTCACGCTGCCCGACGCCAAATACCCCGGGGTGACCGAGCGGCGCGTCTTTTTCGAGGGGCTCCTCGATCGCGTCCGCGGGCTCCCCGGAGTGCAGTCGGCGGCCCTGGTCGAATATCCGCCGATCATCGGCGCTCCGCACACGAAGCTGACCGTGGAAGGCCAGGCGCCGCTCCCCCCGGACCAGCAGCCGCTGGTGCTGCGCGTGATCACGAGCGCCGGCTACCTTCCGACGCTGAAGGCGCGCTTCCTGGCCGGGCGCGATTTCGATCCGCAGGCTCCGGCGACCGCGCCGGTGACCGCGATCATCAACCGCTCGTTGCGGGACATCTACTTCCAAGGGCAGAGCCCCCTGGGCAAGCACTTGCAGCTCCGCGGCGGCGCGGCCAAGGCCGAGATCGTCGGCGTGGTGGAGGACATCAAGCAGGAGCCTCTGGAAGAGAGCATGGAGCCGACGGTCTTCCTCTTCCAGCACCAAGTCGGGCCGGACCTCTCGCCGCCCAACTTCATGAACCTGGCCATCCGCACCAATCTGCCGGTGGCCGGCGTGGCCGAGTCGGTGCGCCGCGAGGTGAGCGCGATCGATCCCGGCGAGCCGCTGCCGGAGATGACCACGATGTCGGCGATGCTGGCGACGGCCACCGCGCGGCGGCGGCTGACGACCGGGCTCTTTTCCGGCTTCTCCGCGCTGGCGCTGGTGCTCTGCCTGCTAGGGATCTACGGCGTCGTGGCGCACTCGATTTTCCTGCGCCGCCGGGAGATCGGAGTGCGGATGGCGATGGGCGCCAGCAAGAGCCAGGTGCTGCGGGGAGTGTTGAGGCTGGGCGCCCGCTGGATCGTCCCCGGGCTCGTCCTGGGAGCGATCGGCTCGTATTTCGCCAGCCGGGCTCTCGCCAGCCAGCTCTTCCAGGTCCAAGCCACCGACTGGCTCCACTTCACCTCGGCCGCGGCCATCCTCGCCGGCATCGCCTTCCTCGCCTGCCTCCTCCCGGCGCGCAAGGCCACCCGTGTCGACCCTGCGGCGACGCTGCGCACGCCGTAAGGATCACCGCGGATGCTGTACATGGTGGTCGAGCACTTCAAGGACAAGGACGCCGTCCCTGTCTACCGTCGCTTCCGTGATCGCGGCCGCATGGCTCCCGAAGGCTTGACCTACCTCTCGAGTTGGGTCGACGAAAAGCTCGAGCGCTGCTTTCAGCTCATGGAAACAGACGATCGGACGCTGCTCGATCGGTGGATGGAGAGCTGGCAGGATCTCGTCGACTTCGAGGTGTACCCGGTGCTGCCGTCCAAAGAAGCTGTGGAAAGGATCAGCCCGCGGCTGTGAACGTTCTTGCGCCGCCTGAGGTTTCAGGGGCGCTGTACAGGTATCATAGAGCGCGAGGTCAAGCCGTGCCGGTCGGCGAAAGCTCCATCCGTGATCCCCTCCTGCGGGCGAAGCGCCAGGAGATCCTCTCTCTCGCGGCCCGCCACCGGGCGCGGAGCCTGAAGGTCTTCGGCTCCTTCGCGCGCGGCGATGCCGACGCCGCCAGCGACGTCGATTTCCTCGTGGAGCTCGGCCCAGGCGCCACGTTGATCGACCTCGGCTCCCTCCAGATGGACCTCCAGGATCTCCTCGGCCGAAAAGTCGACGTCGTCGAGCCAGATGCTCTGCATTGGGCGATCCGAGACCGAGTGCTCCGGGAGGCCATTCCGCTGTGAGAGACGACAGGCTCTACCTTCTCCACATCGGCGAAAGTCTGGAGCGAATCGAAGCATACGTATCCGAAGGAAGCGAAGCGTTCTTCGCGGATCGCAAGACGCAGGACGCTGTCTTGCATAACCTCCAGACGTTGGCCGAATCCTGCCAGCGGCTCTCCGAGCCGTTGAAGGCATCCCGGCCTGAGATCGATTGGCGGGGGATCGCCGGCTTTCGCAACATCCTGGTTCACGACTACCTTGGGGTCAGCCTGCCACGGGTCTGGGAAATCGTGGAGGTGTTCGTCCCCCAGCTCAAGGCGACGGTCCGCGAGTTGCAAGAGACCTTGCCCCCTCCGGCCCCCTGAGAGCACAGGGAGGGCGGAGTGAACAGGTGATCAGCCCGCAGCCATGGTGGATCACTTGTACGGCAATTCACCGTGCTTTTCAAGCACCGCCTCCAGCTACATGTGCTTCTTGGGAGCGCCGGCGAGACGCCGGCGCTCCCAGGGTGATCCCTACGGCTTCTTTCCCGCCGCCTCGACTCCGGCCTGGGTGCGCACCGGCGGGGCCGGCTTCTTCGGCAGGACCCGCGGCTCGGATTGCATCTTCTTCATCACCTCGTCGACCGCTCTTTCGAGCTGCGGATCGCGGCCGGCGAGGACGGATTTGGGATCGTTCTCGACCTCGATGTCGGGATCGACGCCGTGGCCTTCGATGATCCATTGGCCTTGCAGGGAGGCCGAGCCCGCCTCGGGGACGAAGATCTGGCCGCCGTCGATGAGCGGGCCGTGGCCGCTGATCCCCACCACGCCGCCCCACGTGCGCTTGCCGATGACCGGGCCGAGGCCCGCCTGGCGGAACATGGCTGGGAAGATGTCCCCGTCAGAGGCCGAGCCTTCGTTGATGAGGCAGGCCATGTAGTTGTACATGCCTTGCTGAGGGTAAGGAAAGGGGTCCTCGCTCAAGCGCCCGAAGTCCACCCCGAGGAGCGAGCGCCGCAAGCGGTCGAGGAGCAGCGGCGAGACAAAGCCGCCGCCGTTGTCACGGACGTCGACGATCAGCCCCTCCTTGCGGACCTGCGGATAGAACCATTTGACGAACTCGCGCAGGCCGTCCTCGCCCATGTCGGGAAGGTGCAGGTAGCCGATCCGGCCGCCGGACAGCTTGTCGACACGCTCGCGGCTCCGTGCCACCCACTCGAGATAGATCAGATTGGTCTCCGTCGCGATCGGCTCGAAGGTCACCTCGCGCGCACCGTCCACCGCCGGCTTCGCATTCAGGGTCAGCCGCACCGGCTTGCCCGCCTTGCCGCGGAGCAGACGATAGGGATTGTCGTTGGCGAGCAGCTCGACGCCGTCGATGGCCAGGACGTAGTCGCCGACGTGGGCGTCGACGCCGACCTCCGTCAGGGGTGAGCGGTAGAGCGGCTCCTCGTTCTGCCCCTGGAAGATCTTGGCGATACGGTAGCGGCCGCTCGCCTTGTCGAGCTCGAAGCGAGCCCCGGGCAGGGCCACTCGCGGCCGCTCCGGCGGCCGCCAGTCGCCGCCCGCCACGTAGGTGTGAGAGTTGTTCAGCTCGGCGATCAGCTCGCCGATCAGGTAGTTGAGGTCCGAGCGGTGGCCGACGTAGGCGAGGAGCGGCCGGTACTGGTCGCGCAGCGCCGCCCAGTCGTAACCATTCATGTTCTCGACGTAGAAGAAGTCGCGGTAGCGCCGCCACGCCTCGTCGAAGATCTCGGCCCACTCCTCCTTGGGCATGCGGTCGACCACCAGGCCCGCGGTGGAAATGACTTTCTTGGAATCCTTGCCCTGCGGAGTGGCGTCGAGGACCTCCCAACTGCCGCCCTGGGAGTGGCGCACCAGGACCTTGCCGCCGTCGGCGGACAGGGAGTAGCCGTCGATGGACTCGGCGAGGACGGAGTCCTTGCGATCCTTGAAGGAGAAGATGTGGAGCGACGGCTGCTCGGCAGGCTCGCGGCCCAGGAAGAAAGGCGCGCCCTTCACATAGAGCAGCTTGCCCTCCGCCGCGGAGAGGTCCCCGTAGCTCTCGAACGGCACCGGGACGCGGGTCACCCGGGAAGCGAGGCCGTCGAAGTCGATCCGTGTTGGCTTCGTCTCTTTCGTCTCCTTTTTTTCCTCGGCCTTCTTCTTGTCGCCCTTTTCGTTCTTCTGATCGCCGGCGCCGCCGAGGGTCACCTCGTCGCTCTCCGGCGGGAAGGGATTCGCCACGTCCTTGCGCAGCGCGAGGGCATAAATGCCGATGTTGCGGTCGATGGCGTAGTTGAAGTCCACGCCGTCGAGCTGCGGCGTGAACTCGTGCGCGCCCAGGTAGAAGAGATAGTCGCCCTTGGGATCCCAGGCCGGATTGACCTCGTTGAACATCTCACTGGTGACGCGGCGCAGCTTGCCGTCGGCGACGCTCCAGATCCAGATCGAGCGAAAGTCGTTCGGAGCCGTGAGGCTGAAGGCCAGGTGATCGCCACCGGGAGACCATGCGTAGTCGCGGAGGCCGCTGCGCCGGTCGTGGGCCACTTCGATCAGCTTGCGGTCGGCGAGGGTGACCACCCAGAGCCGGCCGTCCTTGTCGCTGAAGGCCAGGCGCTTGCCGTCCGGCGCCCACTCGGGCGCATAGCGCATCGCCTTCCCGCCGGAGGTGAGCTGCCCGGGCTGACCGGAACCGTCCTGGCTCACCAGCCAGACCTCCTCCTCGCCCGTGCGGTCCGAGATGAACGCGATCTTGCGGCCGTCCGGCGACCAGCGCGCCCGCTTGTCGTGCACCGCCGGAGTGCGGGTGAGGTTGCGGGTCACGCCCTTCTCGACGGGGGCCGAGAACACTTCGCCGCGCGCCACGAAGAGCACGCGCTCCCCCTTGGGAGACAGCGAGGCGTCCTCGATCTTGTCGGCCGCGGAGACCTGCGAGGGCCGGTCGTAGAGGCCGTCGGTCGGGACCTGGATGGACAGATGCCGCGACTGCCCGCTCCGCGTGTCGAGCACGTTGAGCTCGCCGGCCATCTCGTAGACGATCTGGCCGTCGTCGTCCGCGCTCGGCCAGCGTACGTCCCACTGCGTGCTGTTGGTGAGCTGATCGAGCTTCTCGGTGGCTACGTCGTAGGCGTAGAGGTTCAGCGTGCCGGTGCGGTCCGAGGCGAAAAAGATCTTGCCGCCCACCCACATCGGGTCGCGGTCGCTGCGCGGATGGTGCGTGATGTTCTTTTGCTCGTGGGTCGCCAGGTCGAAGATCCACAAGTCCTGCGCCCAGCCGCCCTGGTAGCGCTTCCAGGTGCGGAAGTCGCGCGCGAACGGGGTGTAGACGACCCGCTTGCCGTCGGGCGAGAAGTCTCCCGCTCCGGAAAGAGGCATCGGCAGCGCTTCGCCGAGGCCGCCGTCCACCGGCACCGTGTAGAGGTGGGTGTCGGCCAGACCCCAGCCGTCGCGCAGCGAGCGGAACAGCACCGACTTGCCGTCGCGCGTCCACCCGATCACCTGATTGTCGTACCCCCAGCGCGGCGGCAGCGGCCCGTTGGCGGGGTAGAACGTGAGCTGCTTCGGCACGCCGCCGGTCGCCGGGATGACGTAGACCTGCTCGTCGCCGTCGTACTGGCCGGTGAAGGCGATCCAGCGTCCGTCCGGGGAGAACTTGGCGAACAGCTCGAGCCCCGGATGGGCGGTGAGCCGCGTCGCCGTGCCCCCGGTGGCCGGAGCGAGCCAGAGGTCGCCGGCATAGGTGAAGACGACCTTGTCCTTGTAGATGTCGGGGAAGCGGAGCAGCTTGGTCTGGGCGGATGCGACCCCCGCCGCGAGGAAGAGCGCGGCGGCGAGGCACACGGCGCTACGGACGCGATGAGTCGGCATGGAAACCTCCCTGGAGATGAGGAAAGACCCCGCCCCCGGATCGGCAGGCCGGCGACGGGCAGACGAGATCCTGACACTTTGTACGGCGGAAGCAACCTCGGGTTTCAAAAAATACGCGCTCGCGCATGCCACTTCCGGTCAACGCCGTCCCAGATCCGGACACTGCGCCTCTTTTTCCTCCCGTCCTGAAACATTTCCAGGGCTTTCGACATATCAAGTCAAATGCACCCTTCACCCCTGGCGATGCCCGCGTGCCGCCTCCGTAGGACGGCTGAGACCCCCGGCGAGGACGGCGTGGCCGTCAGGAAACCAGCGCGAGCGCAGATGCCGGCCTCTGGCATTCTTCGTGCCGTGCTTTGGCATTCTTCGTGCAAATGATGACCCACACTTGGGTCGACGCTAGTTCAGCGGCAGCAGCCTCGCCGAGAGAAAGGGAGGACCCCATGCAGTCCCAGAGCCGGTTGCAAACTCGGAACGACCAACCTGTCGGCGGTGCCCGCCATGCAGTTGTCATCGGCGGCAGCGTCGGCGGGATGCTGGCGGCTCGTGTCCTGGCCGATCACTACGATCAGGTGACCATCGTCGAGAGAGACTACTTTCCGCCGGGGAGCGAGAGCCGCCCCGGCGTGCCGCAGGGCCGCCACCTGCACTTCCTCCTCAACCGCGGCCTCAACGTCATGGACCAGGTCTTCCCCGGCGTGCGCGCCGACCTCCTCGCGGCGGGCGGCCACCGGGTGGACCAGGGGAGCGACTTCAAGATCCTGTACCGCTCCGGCTGGTCGCCGATGAAGAAGATCGGGCTCGAGCTGATCACTTTCACCCGGCCGCTCCTCGAGTCGATCATGCGCCGTCATCTCTCGGGGCACCCGAAGGTGCGCTTCATCGAGGGCTTCGAGGTCTGCGGCCTGGTCGCCAACGACGAGCGCACCGCGGTGACCGGCGTCCGCATCGCGCCGCGCCGGCGGACCGACGAGACCGAGGAGCAGATCCTCCCGGCCGAGATGGTCGTCGATTCCAGCGGCCGGCTGTCCCCGGCGCCGCAGTGGCTGGAGGAGATCGGCTACCCGGCGCCGCACGACACCGTGGTGGACGCTTTCTGGGGCTACGCCACCCGCATCTACGAGCCGCCCGCGGACTTCCACGAGGAGTGGAAGATCCTCCTGCTGATGAACCGGCCGCCCTACCAGCCGCGCGTCGGCATCATCCAGCCCATCGAGGGCGGACGCTGGCTGGTGACCATCGCCGGCGTCATGCACGACTATCCGCCGACGGACGAGGAGGGTTTCCTCCAGTTCGCCAAGAGCCTGTCGTCGCCGTTGATCTACAAGACGATCGAGCACGCCAAGCCGCTCTCCCGCATCTGGGGATTCCGCAAGACGGAGAACCGGCTGCGCGCCTACGACCGCCTGCCGCGGATGCCGAAGGGCTTCGTCGCGGTCGCCGATTCGGTGTGCAGCACGAACCCGGTCTACGGCCTGGGCATGACGATCGCGGGGCTCGAGGCTGTGGAGCTCGACAAGTGCCTGCGCGCCAGCGACGGCGGGCGCACCCTCGAGCCGCTCAAGTTCCAGAAGGCGATCTCCAAAGTGACGGCGGCCCCATGGACCCTGGCCACCTCCGAGGACCTGCGCTGGCCGGCCACCAAGGGCGGCGAGATCAACGCCAAGGTCAAGTTCATGCACTGGTACATCGAACAGGTGTTCCAGCTCATCCCGGTGAATCAGGAAGTGTACCGGCGCTTCCAGGAAGTCAACCACATGCTCAAGGGCCCCGAGGCGCTGTTCCACCCGCGGGTCCTGGGCCCCGTGCTGCTCCACGCCCTGTTCCCCAAGTCCGCCGCCCCGCAGGCGGCGCCGCGGGAGCATCGCGCTCCGGCCTCGGCCAGCTCGACCTCGACGGTTCCCTTGTCGAGGTAGAGCCGCGGTAGGGCAGCGGGAGAGCACCGCACCGCTTCACCACCGCGGTCTGACCCCGCGGACGGCTGGGAGGGATCCCTCCCAGCCGTTTTTTCTTCGGTCCGAACGTGTGGCGGGCCGCCGCCGATCTCGCCGCGAGCCTTGCTTACACGGAGCGCGGCAGGAAGGCCCGCACGTCGCGCTGCCCGCGCGTCAGGACGGGCCATCAAGCCGCGCTCTGATCGCCCCAAAAAAAGCAGGGTATACTAGAATATGAAAACCCCATAGGCTTTCTTCCAGAAGGACCAGGATGAGCGACCCGAATGGATGGACTCAGGACGACTGGGAAGAGTTGCTCCTCGCCATCAAGTACAAGCAGTGTACTCCCTTCCTCGGTGCAGGTGCGTGCGCTGGAGTGCTCCCCCTCGGCCGCGATCTGGCTGAGGAGTGGGCGGGTTCCTACGGGTTTCCCTTTGCCGACCGGCAGAACCTCACCCGGGTGGCGCAGTACGTTGCCATCGAGAGAGGGCCGAAGACGCCTCGGCTGCGGATCGTCGAGAGGTTCTCGGGCAAGGGCCCACCCGACTTCAACAACCCTGACGAGCCCCACCGCGTGGTCGCGGACCTTCGTCTGCCGATCTACATCACCACCAACTACGACGACTTCATGCTGCGAGCGCTCCAGAGGGACTTTCCGAAGCGAGCGCCACGGCGCGAGATCTGCCAATGGCACCTGGCCCGGCGCCGGCAATCCTCAACGGCAAGCGCCGGGACGTCCCCTCCCCCCGAACCGACTCCCGACCAGCCGCTCGTCTTCCACCTGCACGGCTGTCTCGAAAACGTCGAGTCCATGGTCCTCACAGAAGACGACTACCTCGACTTCCTGATTCTCCTCTCCGAAGTCCAGGGGCTCATCCCGCCCCGCATCGAGGAGGCCTTCGTGGCGTCCTCTCTCCTCTTCATGGGATACAGCTTGGAGGACATGAACTTCCGGGTGCTCTTCCGCAAGCTGGCTCCGTACATGCAGCGCAATGAGGGCGCTCGCCATGTCTCGGTGCAGCTCAGCCCCAGAGCCGATGAGTCCACGGAAGACCAGATCCTGCGAGCGCGCAAACAGCGCGAGTACCTGGAAAAGCAGTTCGGGCTTCAGAAGGTGAGGGTCTACTGGGGCACCTGCATGGAATTCGCGGCAGACCTGCGGGCACGTTGGGAGGCGTTCTCCCATGGCTGAGAGCCGTGAGCCCTACGTCGGTCCCCGCCCCTTCGATCGCCAGGATGAAGCGCTCTTCTTCGGGAGGGAACGGGAGTCGAGCGATCTGATCTCCCTCGTCATCGCCCACCCGGCGACCCTTCTCTATTCGCAGTCAGGGGCCGGAAAGACCTCGCTCCTGCAAGCCCGGCTCGTGCCGTTGCTGGAGGCGAGAGGCTCGCAAGTTCTGGGGATCGCCCGCGTGGGCGGCGAGGTCCCCGAAGGTTTCGATCCGGCGGGTATCCGCAATATCTACATCTTGAACACCTGGATGACTCTGCGGGACCACGAGGCCAACGCCGAGGAGGCTTGTCAGTCGAGCCTCGGCGAGCTGTTGGCCACGATTCCCCAGAAGCTCGACGGCGGGCGCCCGCCAGCGCGGCGCATCCTCATTTTCGATCAGTTCGAGGAGATTTTCACCTCGGCACCCGCTCGCTGGCAGGATCGGGAAGGGTTCTTTGAAGAGCTGGGCGGCCTCCTGGAGGAGGACTCGCGCTTACGGGTGGTGTTCGCCATGCGGGAAGAGCACATCGCCGGGCTCGATCCCTATCTCCCCCTCCTGCCGGAACGGCTGCGAACGCGCTTCCGCCTGGAGCAGTTGCGGGAGACTTCGGCTCTTGAGGCGGTTCAGGGCCCACTCCGTGGCACCACGCGAACGTTCGCCCCGGGAGCGGCAGAAAAGCTGGTGCACAACCTTCTCCTGGTTCCGGTCAAAGACTCCGGCCGCATTTCCCGGGTCCCCGGAGAATTCGTGGAGCCTGTTCATCTCCAGGTGGTCTGCCGGAAGCTCTGGCGCTCCCTTCCGGCGGGTGTGACCGAGATCGCCGAAAAGTACGTCAAGTACTTCGCGGATGTCGACGAGGCGCTCTCCGCGTACTACGAGGACTGCATTCAGGCGGTCTGTCAAGAAACCGGTCTCCGGGAAGGAGCTCTGCGCCGTTGGTTCGGGAAAAAGCTCATCACCCCGGAAGGCACCCGGGGCCTCGTCTACATGGGACTTGAGGCGACGGGCGACCTGCCGAATGGTGCGGTCGAGAAGCTCGAGAACCTCCACCTGCTTCGAGCCGAGATCCGGGGAGGAACGCGCTGGTATGAGCTTGCCCACGACCGCCTGATCGAGCCGATCCAGAGGTCCAATCGGAAGTGGAACCAGGAGCGAGACCGATTGGGGTTAACGCTCGAGGCACAGGCGGAGCGGTGGGAGCAATCAGGAAAGTCGTCAGAGTGGCTCCTTTCCAAGGTCGAAGTCTTGATGGCTGTTGAGTTGCTCAGGAGCCCCGCGGCCGAAGATCTCGGATCGAAAAGGCTGATCCGCGAGCTGGTGAAAGCGAGCAGGGATCGATCGGACCGCATCCGGATGGTTTTGTTCGCGGTAGGTCTCTTCGGAGCCCTGGTGGCCACCGGCGGAGTTGCGTATTTTTTCTGGCAAGCGAGCCAGAGGGCGGAGGACGCAAAGTATAGTGAACGCGGCAACGTCGCGAGGTTCATGGCGGAGCACGGTGAGAAGTTCGCTGCGGTCGGTTTCGGAATCCGAGCCGTCGAGCCACGGTTGGCGAAGGATCGGGTTCCAAAGGAAGCCCTCGACGGGCTCAGGTTTGCCCTCGGCAAACTGGGCGACTACGTCTGGCTGCACCAGCATGAGCCGATCGTGGGTATCGAGCTCTCTACAAGCGGTCGTTTCGCCGTCACTCAGACTGCAAAGACGTTGACTTCTTGGGACGTGCGGACCGGTGCTCCCAAAAATCACCTCATCAGCTCCGAGCCAGAAACCGTCGTACAGTTCGGAATCTCCCCTGACGAGAAGTTGATCTGGGGAATTCAAAGGGAGCAGGACCCGACGAAGAGACGAGGCACCGCGTGGTATATGGAAAGCGGTAAGTCCGCTGCGAAGCTGGCTCCTCAGCTCCAAGGGGCCTCGTTTATTGTCTTCTCCCGCGACGGCAACCGGTTGTTGGCCTTCCGCCCAATTGGTGCTGATCGAGGCGAGGTTGACATCGTTGAAGTGTCTTCAAGAAAGAGAATCATGCGCCTTCCTTTTACCCATCTGCGAGCACTAGACATCACCACGGATGGCCGCCTGCTCGCCTCCGTGGAAGAGGAGAAACACCGCCGGATTTTCCGTGTCTTGTCGATTCCAGAAGGCAAGCTCGTCATCGGGCCGCTTGCGCGCTCGGTGTCGGGAAGGGTAACAGGTAGTTACAGAATCCAGTTCTCCCACGATGGTCGAAAGCTCTTGATAGCTTGGATGAACTTCGGACCTGACAGATTCTTCGACTTGGCAGTCTGGGACACAACAGAGAAACGGGTAATCGAGCTGAAGGCACTCGAGGGATTTGATATCAGATATGCAGAATTCTTGGAGGGCGGCGCCCGGGCCTTCGCTATGACGCGAGATCCAACGGGAATGTTCGTCGGACTTCTCTACGACGGCGAGACCGGTACAGAGATCGGTAGACGGTCGTATAGACCCCCGGCCGGAGCGGGTGTCGAGTCTTCGGGCCACTATCTGGTGTTGGCTTCAAAAACCGAAGGAACCGAGACAAGGACCATATGGGACGCCCTTACAGGAGCGGTGACGACGGTCACCTTCCCCGGTTCGATCAGCGAGTTCACGTTGGTCCCAGAAGCACGTCGATTCGTCGCCGTCGAGAAAGAGGGAGAGGCGGCGATCATCGGTGAAATGGGAGGAGGTCACCGCGATCTCAAGGATTTACGCCCGACGGAGCTGTTGGAGCGTGCCTGCGCCACGCTCCTCTATATGCCGGAATACGAACAAGTCAAGAACGAGTGTTCCGGTCGAGTCAAGAAAGACCTGTTCGCGCCAGCCACCCCACGAGGGCCCGCTTGACACTGAAGCGCGGACCAACCCCCCGCGGCCTGAGCGCGCCCTCCAATCTTACGGAGCCGGCGGCGGCAGCGCCGCTTTCAAGTCGACCTCATAGATGTTGCCGAGGCCATTCAGGACGGAATGCATGGCGTCCACCAACTCGCGGTGGCTCAGGGCTCGGGTGCGCGGCCGGGTGGGCAGTCCGCGCTCGCTCGCGAAGAAGAGCGTGCGGCCGTCCGGCGAAAAGCGCGGGCTGTAGTCCCGGGCGGGGCTGTTGACCCCGGCCCCGAGACTCTGGGCCGGCTGCCAGACGCCGTTTTTCCGGTAGCTCACGTAGAGACCGCAGTCGCCGGAATCGTCTCCGCGGCCGAAGGCTCCGATGATCAGGAAGCTCTCGTCCGGCGCCACCAGCGCCTCGATGTTCGTCCAGCCCGGCCGGTTGATGGCATCGCCCAGGTTTTCAGGCTCCGCATAGCGGCCATCCACCAGGCGCGAGCACCAGACGTCGATCCCTCCTTTGCTGCCCAGCCGGTTCGAGGAGAAGTAGAGCGTGCCATCGCGAGTCGTCGAGGCGAAGTATTCGCTCCCCTCGCCGTTCGGCGGACCGTCGAGATGCCGGGCCTCACTCCAGCCGGACCCGGTGCGCTCGACATACCAGATGTCGAAGTCCTGCACCGGCTTGCCGTCGCGCGGGCGGTCGGAGACGAAGAAGATCCGCCGGCCGTCGGCTGAGAGCACGGGATCCGAATCGCGCCAGGTGCCCGAGAACGGCGCCACCTCCGGTGTGCTCCAATGCCCGCCCACCTGGTGGGACATGTGGATCGTGTAGAGCTGGGAGCGCGGGACGGTCTTGTCGAAGAAGACGGTGTCTCCGACCACCTGGGCACCGAACTCGTCGTCGCGCGTCGAGATCACACCCTCTCCCCAGAGCCGCGCCTCGGCGGCCGGCGCGGCCGTGCCGGCAGCAGCCGGGGAGGGCGCCGCGGGAGCCTCCTGCGCGGCGAACGAGCGCAGCGCCGTGGCGTCGACCCGGTAGAGGTTGCCCGATCCGGACAGGATGCGGTGCAGTCGATCCCCCATGGCGCCGCCGGTGAGCGCCTGCGGCATCGGCACGGTGAAGGGGCTGCGCTCGCTGGTGAAGTAGAGCCACTTGCCATCGGGCGAGAAGCCTGGGCTGGATTCGGAAGCCGTCGAGTTGATCGGCGGCGGCAGACGGCGCGGCGCGCTCCAGCCGCCGGCCGTGCGCCGGCTCAGGTAGAGGTCCGCCTTCGCATAGGGAAAGCCGCCGCTCACCAGAGCGTCCGGCCGGCCGGCGGCGGCGAAGATGAGCAGGCTGCCGTCCGGCGAGAGAGCCGGCTGCCCTTCATACGCCTCGGTGTTGATCTCTGTGAGCGGCTCGGGCTCGGCGTAGCGGCCAGCGACGAGGCGCGAGCGGTAGAGGTCGAGGCTCCCTTTGCCGCCGGGCCGGCTCGACGCGAAATAGAGCGTGCCGTCGGCGGCCACCATCGGGCTCTGCTCGACGGCCGGCGTGTTCACCGGTGCGCCGAGATTGCGCGGCTCGCTCCAGCCCTCCCCCGTGCGATCCATCACCCAGAGGTCGACGTCCGGTTGCCCGGGGGCACCGGGCGCCTTGCCGGGAGCCGGGCGGTCGGAGGCGAAGAAAAGATACTCGCCGTCCGGCGATAGGGCCGCACCCGCGTCGTTGAAGCGGCCGGAGAACGGCGCCACCTCCGGCTCGCGCCAGCGGCCCGTGGCGGCGTCGAGGTGCGCGACGCAGATCGTGGTGAGCGGCGCCGTTGTCGTGGTGGGAGAGCGCAGAGTGAAGTAGACCGTCCGCCCGTCAGGCGTGAACGCCGCACCGAGCTCGTCGTCGGAGGTCGAGAGGATTCCCTCGCCGTAGAGCTCCGGCTCCGGGAAGCTGGGAAAAGGCGGATCGCCGGCATGGAGCCGCGGAGAGCCGAGAGCGAACAAGAGGAAGAAAATACGGACGGATGTGGCGCGGCAACCCTTCATGAAGTCCCTCCCTGAGCTCGTTGGACTGGTACGTGCTCCGCGAGCCGAAGTTGCAGCGCTTGCGCTCGCCCTTCGCGGACGCTTCGCGCCCGGTTGACGGCCCGCCTCTCCTGCGTTATCTCTACCCACGCCATGCCGCCGAGCCCTCACGGGTTCTTCCTCTTCTGCTTCGGTCGCCCTGGAGACCTCATGCGCCGAATTCGGCCCCTCTGTGTCGTCGCGCTCGCGCTGCTCGCCTCGCCCCTCCTCGCGGAGGACGCCCGCTCCATCGATCCCGGCCGGCTCGCCGGGATGAAGGCCCGCTCGATCGGACCCGCCGCCATGAGCGGCCGGGTGGCGGCCGTCGCCGGCGTCGAGTCCGCTCCCGACGTCCTCTATGCCGGCGCGGCCAACGGCGGCGTCTGGAAGTCCGTCAACGGCGGCCTCACGTGGGCGCCCCTCTTCGACGACCAAAAGGTCGCCTCGATCGGCGCCATCGCCGTCTTTCCGGCCAACCCGGACGTCGTCTGGGTGGGCACCGGCGAAGCGAACGTCCGCAACAGCGTCTCGGTGGGCGACGGCGTCTACCGGTCGCTCGACGGCGGGCGCACCTGGTCCCACCTCGGCCTCGACGCCACGGAGCACATCAGCCGCATCGTCCTCCACCCCACGAACCCCGACGTCGCGTGGGTGGCCGCCCTCGGCAAGTTGTGGAGCGAGAACGCGGAGCGCGGCGTCTTCAAGACGACCGACGGCGGCAAGACCTGGCGCAAGGTGCTCTTCGTCGACGAGCGCACCGGCGCCGCCAACCTCATCCGCGACCTGCAGAATCCCAACAAGCTGTTCGCCGCGATGTGGGAGCACCGCCGCTGGCCGTGGACTTTCCGCTCCGGCGGCCCCGGCTCCGGCCTCTACTCGTCGGTCGACGGCGGCGAGACCTGGAAGCGCGCCACGGAGGAAGATGGCCTGCCGAAGGGCGATCTGGGACGGATCGGCCTCGCCATCTCGCACTCCAATCCGGAGATCGTCTACGCGCTCGTCGAGGCCGAGAAGAGCGCCCTGCTGCGCTCCGAGGACGGCGGCAAGACCTGGAAGACCGCGAACGACGACCCGCGCACCGCGGACCGCCCCTTCTACTACGCCGACATCGAAGTGGACCCGGCGTGGCCGAACCGCGTCTACAACCTGACCGCCCGCCTCCAGGTCTCGAACGACAGCGGCAAGACCTTCGAGGGCCTCGGCCGGGCGCGCGACATCCACGGCGACTATCACGCCATTTGGATAGACCCTATCCATCCGGATCACATCCTGGTGGGCAACGACGGCGGCCTGGGGATCAGCCACGACCGCGGCGCCACCTGGGATTTCGTCGACGACCTGCCGATCGGCCAGTACTACCACGTCGCGGTGGACATGGACGTGCCCTATCACGTCTACGGCGGCCTGCAGGACAACGGCTCGTGGCGCGGCCCCGTGGAGGTGTGGACCCAGGGGCCGATCCGCAACCAGGACTGGGACCGCATCGGCGGCGGCGACGGCTTCGAAGCGCTCCCCGATCCGGAGGACTCCCGCCGCGGCTGGTCGGAATCGCAGGGCGGCGACCTGCTGCGCTGGAACCTGCACAGCGGCGAAGCCAAGGCCATCAAGCCTGCGGACCCCTCGAGCACCAAGCCGAACGACACCGCCGGGCGGCTGCGCTTCAACTGGAACGCGGCGCTCGCCGTCGATCCATTCGAGCCGGGGACGATCTACCTCGGCAGCCAATACGTCCACAAATCCACCGACCGCGGAGACACCTGGACGGCGATCAGCCCCGACCTGACCACCAACAACCCCGACTGGCAGAAGCAGGCGGAGAGCGGCGGCCTGACGCTCGACGCGACCGGCGCCGAGAACTTCACCACCATCGTCGCCATCGCGCCGAGCCCGCGCGAGCACGGCGTGCTCTGGGTGGGGACCGACGACGGCCGCCTCCACGTCACCCGCGACGGCGGCAAGACCTGGACGAGCGTCGAGAAGAACGTGAAGGGCGTGCCCGCCAACACCTGGATCCCGCACATCCTGCCCTCCCGCTTCGACGCCGCCACCGCTTTCGTGGTCTTCGACAACCACCGGCGCTCCGACTGGACCCCGTACGTCGTCAAGACCACCGACTGGGGCAAGACCTGGACGAGCCTGGCGACCAAAGACCTGTGGGGCTGGACCGAATCCATCGCGCAGGACCCGGTGGACCGCGACCTGCTGTTCCTCGGCACCTCCTTCGGCCTCTACGTCTCCAACGACGGCGGCAAGCGCTGGCTGCGCTGGACCCACGGCGTGCCCACCACCGAGGTGGCCGACCTCGTCATCCACCCGCGCGACCACGACCTGGTGATCGCCACCCACGGGCGCGCGCTCTACGTGGTGGACGACATCACACCGCTCCGCGGCTTGACCGCCGCGGCGCTCCAGGAGCCGCTCCACCTCTACCCGTCCGCGCCGGGCCGCCTGCATCAAAACCTGATGGGCGGCTTCCGCGGCGGCAGCGGCGACTTCCGCGGCGAGAACCGCCCCTACGGCCTTCAGATCACTTATTCGCTGAACCTCCCGGGCCTGCCGCTCCCGGGCGAGGACGAAGAACGCGCGCGCAAGGAAAAGGAGCGCGCCGAAGCCCGCCAGGCCGCGCCCGCCGGCAAGGAACGCGCGGAGGCCGAGGCCGCCCCGGCGCCTTCAACAGACGCCGAGGAGAAGGGCAAGAGCAAGGAACCGAAAGTCCAGATCCGCATCACCGACGCCGCCGGCAAGCTGGTGCGCACCGAGGACGGTCCGGCGAAGCTCGGTGTCAACCGCGCCGTCTGGGACCTCGGGCGCGACGCCTTCCGGCGGCCGGCCACCGACAACCGCGGACGGCCGCGGGAGAACGAGAGCGGACCGAAAGTGCCGCCCGGGACCTACACCGTGACCGTGAAGTACAAGGACCACGAGGCGAAAGGCACCGTCCAGGTCGTCTCCGATCCATACACCAAGAACACCGACGCGGACTGGCAGTCCCGGGAAGCCGCCCTGCGCCGCGTCGCCGCCCTCCAGGACGCCACGGTGTCCGCCATCGAGCGCATCAAGGCGGCGCGGGCGGACATCGACCTCGTGGTGAAAAAGCTGGAGCCCGCCGGCAAGGACAAAGACAAAGAGAAGAGCGGGAAGAGCGACGGCGAGCCCAACAAAGCGCTCACCAAGTCGGCCCGCGATCTGCAGAAAAAACTGAGCGATCTCGAAAAGCGGCTCTGGGTTCCGCCGACCGTCAAAGGCATCACCGACGACCGGACCGCGTTGACCAGGACGGAATACGCGGGCGAGGTCCTGAATTCCTCCTGGGACCGGCCGAACGCCAACCAGCTCGCCAGTCTCGACGCCGCCGAGGCAGCGGCGAAGAGCGTCCTCGCCGACGTCAACAAGCTCTTCGCCGAAGACGTCGCCGCCTTCCGCAAGCAGGTGGCGGACGCGAAGATCGATCTCCTCGCGCCGCAGCCGCCGATCACGCTCGGAGAGTGATGCAGATCTTTCCGAAGTGCCCGCCGTGGTCCATGAGGTCCAGGGCCGCGCGGGTATCTGCAAAGGGAAAGACGCGGTCGATCACCGGGTGGAGGCTGTGGAGGGCGATGGCGCGGTTCATCGCCTCGAAGCCTTCGCGCGAGCCGACCAGGAGGCCCTGCACGCGCACGCGCTGCATGAAGATCAGCGGCAGCGGCAGCTCGAGGGCGTTGCCGGCAAGGACGCCCATCAGGCTCACGGTGCCGCCCAGGCGCACCGCCTGAAGCGACTGCTTGAGCGTCCCGGCGCCGCCCACCTCGACGACGTGGTCGACGCCGATGCCGCCGGTGAGCTCTTTGACGCGGGCGCCCCATTCCGGGGTCTGCCGGTAATTGATCCCCTCGTCGGCGCCGAGCTTCCTGGCGCGCTCGAGCTTCTCGTCGCTGCTCGAGGTGATGATCGCGCGGAGCCCCAGGAGCTTGGCGAATTGCAGGGCGAAGATGGAGACGCCGCCGGTGCCCTGGAGGAGGACCGTGGCGCCCGCGGGCAGGCGGCCTTCGGTAACCAGAGCGCTCCAGGCGGTGAGCGCGGCGCAGGGGAGCGTCGCCGCCTCCTCGTCGCTCAGGTGGTCGGGCACGCGGACGACGCCCTCTTCCGACAGCACGATCTGCTCGGCGAGCACGCCGTCGAGCGGTCCGCCGAGCGTCGAGCGGAGCTTCTCGCGGGTGGGCTCGCCCGCGATCCAGCGCGGGGCGAAGCTCACGCACACCCGCTCGCCCGGCTTCACCCGCGTGACGCCTTCTCCCACCGCCACGACCTCGCCGGCGCCGTCCGAGCACGGGATGAGCGGCAGCTTCTGCTTCGGATTGTACTGGCCGCGAATGGTCAGCAGATCGCGGTAGTTGAGCGATACGGCGCGCACCCGGAGCAGGACCTCGCTGTGCCCCGGCCGCGGATCGGGCCTCTCCGTGAGCACCAGATTGTCGAGCCCGAAACCGCCGCGGATCTCGAATGCTTTCATTGCGCGTCCGCCGCCAGCGCCTGGCGCATCGCCTCCAACAGCTCGCGGGCGGTCGAGTCGGCGAGCTTCCGCGCCGGCCAGAGGAGCCCCAGTCCTTCCTTGGCAAACTTCGGAATGACGTGGAAATGCACGTGCATCACCACCTGGTGGGCGGCGGGACCGTTGTTCTGCAGCACGTTGTAGTCGGTGGCGCCGGTCGCCTTCATCACCGCGCGGCAGATGCGCGGCAGGGCGCGGCCGAGGGCCGCCGCCGACTCGTCGGAAAGCTGGTGGAGGTACGCCTTCCTCTCCTTGGGGATGACCAGCGTGTGTCCCGCGGAGAGCGGTCCGATGTCCAGGAAGGCGAAGACGTGGTCGTCCTCATAGACCTTCCAGCTCGGAATCTCGCCCGCCAGGATCTTGTCGAAAATGGTCGGCTGATGGTCGCTCATGGCCGGCCATTCTACCCGCATCGCGTCCATGGGCCAGACACGACACAAATTTCCTCTTGACAAGCGGAATCAGTCCGCTATTGTTGATGACGTGGACGTGAACGCCGCCGCCGACCAACCTCCGAGTACCCCCGACAGCGCCTTCTCCCCGGCTGTCCGGTGCGGTGCGCCGGTCAGCGGTCTGTCCTTTTGCGTTCCCCCCTTCCAACCTCTTGCCCAGGCAGCCGCGGATCCCTCCGGTCCGTGGTGCCGTCCATCCGGGCGAACTCTGTAGCCGATCATGCGCGCGGAGCCCCCAGGGGCTAACCAACCGGGTGATCGAGCCGGGTGGATTGTCGGTTTTGGAAAACACGCTCTAACCCCGTTTCACGGAGGAGACGCACGATGAATCAGGAGGCGTTCGCCCCTGCTTTGACCGCGAGCACCGCCCGGCGCGAAGAGATCTGCTCGCTTTTCAACCAGAGCTACGATCCCGCGCGCTGGGAAGACTGGCGCTGGCAGATGCGCCATCGCCTCACCCGCCTCGATCAGTTCGACAAGCTGTTCCGGCTGACCGAGGCGGAGCGGCGCGGGCTCATCCTGGCGAGCGAGAAGTTCTCCGTCGCGGTGACGCCGCACTTCGCGACGCTGATCGATCCGGAAGATCCATTCTGTCCGCTCCGCCTGCAGGTGTTGCCGGTCGACGGCGAGCTCGTGGTGAGCCCCGGCGACATGACCGACCCCTGCGGCGAGGACGACTCGACCGTGGTGGAGGGGCTGGTGCACCGCTACCCCGACCGCGTCCTTTTCCTCGTGCTCGACACCTGCGCGGCCTATTGCCGCTACTGCACGCGCAGCCGCCTGGTGAGCCAGGGCGAGCTCGAGCCGCTCGGCCGCCGCGTCGAGGCGGCGCTTTCCTATCTCGAAAAGCACAGCGAGATCCGCGACGTCCTCTTGTCCGGCGGCGATCCGCTGCTCATGTCCGACGGCAGCCTCGATCAGCTCCTCGGGCGGCTGCGCGCCATTCCGCATATCGAATTCCTGCGCATCGGCACGCGCATCCCCGGCTTCCTGCCGCAACGCATCACGCCCGAGCTGGTGCGCGTGCTGCGCAAACACCGGGTCTGGCTGTCGCTCCACTTCTGCCACGCCAATGAGCTGTCGCCGGAAGTGGCCGAGGCGTGCGATCGCCTCGCCGACGGCGGCATTCCGCTGGGCTGCCAGACCGTGCTGCTCAAAGGGGTCAACGACTCCGCCGACGTGCTCAGGGACCTCTTTCACGGTCTCCTCAAGCTGCGCGTGCGGCCGTACTACCTCTACCAGTGCGATCCCGTGGTCGGCACCGGCCATCTCCGGGTGCCGGTCGAGGCGGGCCTCCGCCTGATGTCGCAGCTCCGCGGCCATACCACCGGCTACGCGGTGCCGACCTTCGTCATCGACGCTCCCGGCGGCGGCGGCAAAGTACCGATCCAGGACGAGACCATCGTCGGCCATCAGGACGGCCTCTGGACGCTGCGCAACTGGGCCGGCAACACCTACACCTACCTCGACGCGGCCGAGTGATGCGACCTCTCCACCTCGCCCTGTGCTACGACCTCAAGGCGGACTACCTGGCGGCGGGCTTCAACGCCGAGCAGGTGATGGAGCTCGACGACGAGGAGACGGTCGCCGGATTGGCGGCGGGGATCGCCGCCAACGGCCATCGCGTCGAGCGCGTCGGCAGGGGCCTCGACCTCGCCCGGCGCCTCGCCGCCGGCGACCGCTGGGACCTGGTGTTCAACATTGCCGAAGGCATGGGTGGGCGCTCGCGCGAAGCGCAGGTGCCCGCTCTCTGTGAGCTGTTCGATCAGCCGTACACCTTCTCGGACCCGCTCACCTGCGCGGTGACCCTCGACAAGCCGCTCGCCAAGCGCGTGGTGCGCGATCACGGCCTCCCCACGGCGCCGTTCGCCGTGGTGGAGACCGCAGAGGACGTGGATGAGATCGACCTCGCGCCGCCGTTCTTCGTCAAGCCGGCGGCCGAGGGAAGCTCGAAGGGGATCACCGAACGTTCGCGGGTGGAGACGCGTTGCGACCTCCGGCACGCCTGCGCCGAGCTGCTGCATCGCTTCGCTCAGCCGGTGCTCGTCGAGAGCTACCTTCCCGGCCGTGAGATGACGGTGGGGATCGTCGGCAACAATGGTGATTTGAAGATCGTGGGCGTCATGGAAGTGGTCTTCAAAGACGGCAACGACGGCGACTACACGGCGCTCAACAAGGCGGAGTACGAGACGCGGATCGACTATCGGCTGCTCGACGGCGAGCCGCTGGCCCGGCGCGCCCGGGAAGTGGCTCTCGGCGCCTACCGCGCGCTCTCCTGCCGCGACGTGGCGCGCGTCGACCTGCGTTGCGATGCGGCCGGCGAGCCCTGCTTCCTGGAGACCAATCCGCTGCCCGGGATGCATCCGGTCAGGTCGGATCTGCCCATCATGTCGCGGCTGGCCGGGATTTCCTACCCGCAGCTCCTCGGCAAGATCGTGGAGGCCGCCGGGCAGCGATGGGGGCTGTGACGGTCCCCCGGGTGATCGTGGCGCACAACCCGGTGGGAGCGGAGGCCGATCCCTCGACCTCCGACGTCCTTGCCCAGGTGGCCCTGGTCGAGGACGGTCTCGCCGCGCTCGGCATCCCTTTCCTGCGGGTCGCCGCGGACTCCACCCTGGAAGCGCTTCGCGCCGTCGGGCGCGAGGTGCCGGGGACCGTGGTCTTCAACCTCATCGAGGCGCCTCCCGGCAAGCCTCAGCTCAGCCCGGCGAGCGCCGCGGCCCTGGAGCTTGCCGGTGTCCCCTTCACTGGCTCTGCGGCAGCCGCCCTCTGGCTCACCACCGACAAGCTCGCCACTCGCGCCCTGCTCGCCGCCGAAGGCCTGCCCGTGGCGCCAGGCGGCCGGCTCGATCTCTCCTGCCCCTCCGTCCTCGACCGCGTGGAGCCTCCCTGGATCTTGAAGCCGGCCTGCGAAGACGCTTCGGTGGGCCTCGAAGGGAATCCGGTCTGCACCACGCGGGAAGAGGCCCTCGACCGCGTCGCCCGTTTGGCAGCCCGCTTCCCCGGCCAGCCTGTGTTGGCTGAGCGCTACCTGCCCGGCCGTGAGCTCAACGTCTCCCTCCTCCGCGGCCCCGGAGGCCTCGGCTGCGTCCAGGTCTTGCCGGTGGCGGAGATCCTGTTCCAGGACTTCCCCAATGGGATGCCGCGAGTGGTGGGCTACGAGGCCAAATGGCTGGAGGAATCGTTCGCCTACACCCACACCGTCCGCTCGTTCCTGGAC
>Ga0075436_100000074_pt1 | contig 59588 bp, 58 predicted proteins | sample RhiMethybrSRZTD5_FD_75303 | JGI IMG/M metagenome (GOLD analysis project Ga0075436, IMG submission 75303) | Populus rhizosphere microbial communities from Tennessee, USA - Rhizosphere MetaG P. TD hybrid SRZTD5 | ecosystem: Host-associated > Plants > Roots > Rhizosphere > Soil | place: USA...
TTGCCGCTGGAGCGCTTGTTGTCGAGCCAGCCGCAGAAGACGACCTCTTCATTGACGTGCCGCGCCAGCTCGCGGACGGACGAGACAGGGATCGGTTCGCTCATAGAGGGCGGGATTGTACCCCAGGGCGTTGCCCTGGGCTGAGGGATCACGGCCCGTTGGGCCTGGGATGGGTGGAAGGGCTGAAAGCCCGGGCTTCCTCAGCCCAGGGCAACGCCCTGGGTATTGGTGGGGGCCGGGGGGTGAGGGGCCTACCGGTGCGGCAGGCTGGGCACCCGGGTGAGGGCTTCGGCGGCGGACTTCTGCTCCGCGGTCTTCTTGCTGGGGCCTTCGCCGCGGCCGGCGATCTCGCCGCCGACCCAGCATTCGATGGTGAAGACTTTGCTGTGGTCGGGTCCGACGGTGGCGGCCAGGCGGTATTCGGGGAGGTCCAAGCCCAAGGCCTGGGTCATCTCCTGGAGCTGGGTCTTCGAGTCCGAAACCAGGAGCTGCGTGCGCTCTTCGCCGGTCTCCTGCAGCATGGCGAGGATCGCGTCGCGCGCCTCGTCGAGGCCGGCGTCGAGGTAGATGGCGCCGAAGATCGCCTCCATGGAGTCGGCGAGGAGAGACGCCTTGGAGCGCCCGCCGGAGCGCTCCTCGCCCACGCCGATGCGCAGCTCCGGTCCGAGAGCGAGGCGCTCGGCGTGCTGGGCCAGGGAGGTGCGGCTGACGAGCTGCGCCTTCATCTTGGACAGCTCGCCTTCCGGCAGCTCCCGATTGCGCTCGTAAAGCCACTGGGCGGTGACCATGCCGAGCACGGCGTCGCCCAGGAATTCCAGCCGCTCGTAATGTTCGGGCACGCCCTGCTCGTTGGCGTAGGAGCGATGGGTCAGCGCGAGTTGGAGCAGGTCGGGGTGCTTGAAGCGGTGCCCCAGGCGTTTTTCGAGGGGCGTGGTGGGGCGGCGTCCGAAAACCATGGATGGATGGTAGCAGGCGGCGCGTGGGCGAGCCGGGGGCTTCTCGGTGTCCAGCACGGCATGGGTATGTACGGAGGAGGTCATCAAAGGGTCTAGGATTTGCGCCCGACGAGCAGGAGAGCGCCGCCGACCACGATCGCTCCCACGCCGGCCCAGACGGGAATGTTGACGGTCTCCTTGTCCTTGACCGAAAGCTCGATCGAGCCCACTTTCGCCTCGTGGGTCTCCTTCGTGTAGCTGAATTTGCCGTACACCAGCCCCAGGATGCCAGCCAGGACCAGGACGATTGCGAGAATCTTGATTGCGCTCATCGTTCTCCTTCAAGCTCGTCTATAGAGCTCCCATCTCTCTTACAAGAACCGCGCCATCGACGGACTTCGGCACCACGAATGCGGTGGCACGGGAACTGCTGTGTACAGACAGCGGGTGCTGACATCGTGCCGGCGCGCAAGAAGGAAAGGTACAAAGGTGGCTGAGGTGGGGATGATGAGCTGGATCTTGCCGGGTTTCGCCGTGACCGTCTTCCTGTTCTTGACCTGGCTGCCGCGCCGCGAATGGGGGAGCATCCATGCGCGGCGATCCAGGAGCTGCGTCCCGCGTCCAGCAGAAACCTACGCCCAATGGGGTCGCCGGGGCTGAGCCTCCCCGGCACGATCTGCAGCTCCTCCTTGCGGAGCTTGCCCTGGATCCTCAGACGCGCTGCCTACGCGGAGCCGTACTCCTGCGCATCGCTGCCAGGCCGAACAAGACCAGGAGACCAGTCAGAACGATCATCGCCCACCCCGAGAGCGTGGGAACCGCCACGACGGACAGCGGCAAGCCGGAGCCGCCGCTGCAAACGGAGACGTTGTTGTCGTCCAGCGTTACGGCGCCATTGCGCGCCAAGGCTCTTCCGTTCACGCTGGCGCCGGTATTCAGGGTGATGCTGGTGAGCGCGACGATGCTTCCCGCGAGCGCGGTGCCGGTGCCCAGAGTCGCGGAGCTGCCGACCTGCCAGAACACTCCGCAGCTCGATGCACTGTTGATCAGGAGGACCGACGAGGCGCTCGCGGTCGTCAGCGTGCTCCCGATCTTGAAGATGAAGGTGGCAGCGGAGTTGCCTTGCGCGTCGAGGGTGAGCGTTCCCGTGAGCTGGGCCGAGGTCGAATAGCAGTAGACGCCCGGCGTGAGCGTCTTCCCGCCCAGATCCTGCCCGCTCAAGTCGGCGTTGCACGGCGCGCTCGCCAGGTTGTTGTACACGGCTGTGAGGTCGCTCTGCGCCTGGGCCGCAACCGAGTCGGCGGCGTGGATCGTCCCTCCGGTCACGACCCCCGGAGGAAAGCCGGTGACCGCGCTGCCCGGACTGACGCCCAGATTGCCATTGACGATCGTCGGCGTGGCGGTATTGGTCACCGTCGAGCCGCCCAGCACCGCGAACGAGCTCAGGGGTTGGGCCACTGCCGCGGCAGGGCCGTAAAGGAGCACCGCGAATCCCAAGGCCAAGACGCTCAAGCACTTGCGGCTCATTCGAGACCCTCCTTCCCAAAGCTAATCGCGATGATAGAGGAGATTCTTATCGCGGTCAAACACGCGACCTGGGTCAACGCCGCGCGGCGCCACCGCGACCGTGAAGCGGCTCCACAGCGGTACCGCGGCGCTGGCTCCCGACAGATCGGTGTGCGTGTCGTCGTCGTAGCCCACCCAGACGATCGTGACGCTCTCCGGCGAGTAGCCGGCAAACCAGCTGTCCCGGCGGTCGTTGGTGGTCCCCGTCTTGCCGGCCAGCGCACCGCGTACGCCTCGCCTGCGGGCGCCGCTCCCGGTGCCGTGGTCGAGAGCCCCCTGCAGCATCGAGGTCACCATGTACGCGCTCTGCGCGGAGAGCACCCGGCGCAAGCCGGGAAGCTCCCCTCCGCTCACCACCTCGCCGGCGCGGTTACGGACCACGGCGAGGGCGTGCGAGTCGAACCTCAGACCCAGAGTGGCCAGAGTCGAGTAGACCTGACCCACCTCGCGCGGACTGACCTCCAGGGCTCCGAGGGCGAGCGCGGGAACACACAGCGGCTGCTTGCCGATGCCCATCGCGTGCGCCAGCGCGGCGATCCGGTCGAGGCCGGTGGCGGCGGCCAGGCGCACCGCCGGGACGTTGATGCTCTGCTCGAGAGCGGCACGCGCCGTGACCGGACCGCGAAACTGACGATCGTAGTTCTGCGGGCTCCACACGGTGTGGCCGGAGCGGACCACGATCGGCGAGTCGTCGAGCAGAGTGGCCGGGGCAGCGGCAGCGCCGGCGAAAATCCTGTAGCAGCCGGACACCGCGGCCGAGCCCTTCCTCGCCAGGATCGCCTGGACGATGGTGCGGAGATCACCTGAAGGATGCTTTTCTTGCCTGCCAGTGTGGTACGGCTTGCACTTTTCCGTACAGCTTTTGTGTCGAGAGGGTTACCTCTTGATCGCCGCGCCCAGGTCCTTGACGGCCTGACCGACCTTGCGTCGCGCCTTGCCGATGTTTTCCTGGACGGCACCTGCGGCCCGCTGCTGCGAGCCCTTCTGCTCCAGTTTGCTGTCGCCGGTGATGATGCCAGCGGCTTCTTTCACTCGTCCCGTCAGGTTCTTCACCTTGCCGTGCGTCTCTGGGCTGCTCATGGCGTCTCCTTTACAGACACCAGAGACTCTTGCAGTGGCCGTGCCATCGACTCTGCCGGCATGGAGCACGGCGGTCAGCCTCCGTGGCCGAGCGCCGGCAGGCGCAGGCGGAACTCGCTGCCCCGCCCGGGCGCGCTGGCGACGCTGATCTCGCCGCCGTGCGCCTCGACGATCGAGCGCGCCACGTAGAGGCCGATGCCGGTGCCGCTCGTCTTGGTCGTGAAATGCATGTCGAAAATGCGCGCGCGCACTTCCTCCGGGATGCCGGGTCCGCTGTCGGTGATCAGGACCTCGGCCTGGTCGGGATTGGCGTCCAGGCGCAGCGCGAGGCGCCTACCGTCGTCGGCCCGAGACCAGGTTGAAGATCAGCACGATGACGGCGATGACCAGAAGGAGGTGGATGAGGCCGCCACCGACGTGCAACGAGAACCCGAGCAGCCAGAGGATGAGCAGGATCACGAGGATCGTCCACAGCATGGGTGCCTTCCTTCCTTAGCGCTTGCTGATCGTGAAAGCGAGAAGCTGCATAGCGGTTCCGTGAGCGTTTCTCGACTTCGTGGCTCTGTGCAGGGCGCATGCCAGATGGGATCACCCGTTGAGCGATCAGGGCATGGACCGGGCAGCCGGCACGGCGTGCACCTTGCGCTGCAGATTGTGCCTCCCGAGCTGCGCCGACAGGCCTGAGCGGCCTGGAACGTCCGGGGGGGAGGCCCCGTGTCGATGATTGGCTGGTTTGGTTCTACCCCTGAAGAGGGGATTCAGGCAGGGCGTCAAGAAAGGGTGAGATCAAGATCTCGACAAGCGGTGAGCTGAGCTTGGTGGGTTGAAACCTCCCCCTCGTTCCTTTGCTTCTCTTCTGTGTTTCCATGACTGCAATTGCCGTGCCGAGCTCACCGCCGCCCGAACCGCCGCTCGAGGTCCGCGTCGGTCATCTGGAGGACGATCGGCCGGCCGTGCGGGCAGGCATAGGGCTGGTCGGCGGCGAAGAGCTCGCTGACCAGGGCCTCCATTTCGAGCGGCGAGAGCGGGTGGTGCATCTTGACGGCGGACTTGCAGGCGAGGCTCGCGGCGAGGGCGTCGAGGACGCGCCGGCGCAGGGCGCCGGCCAGGGCGCCCTCCTGCCCTTCGTCGGTCGTGTCGGCAGCGAGGGCGCGCAGCAGGCGCTCGGCTTCGGCGGCGGTGAGGACGGCGGGAACGGCAGTCAGGGCCAGGGTGTTCCCGGAAAGGCTGGCCAGGCCGAAGCCGCAGTCGTCGAGCGAGGGCGCGAGCTCCAGGAGGCGCAGGCGCTCGGCCGGGCCGAGCTCCAAGAGCGGCGGAGTGAGCAGGCTCTGCACCGGCGTCCGCTCGGTGGCCATCGCGCGGCGCAGGCGCTCGTAGAGGATGCGCTCGTGCGCCACGTGCTGGTCGATCAGGTAAAGGCCGTCCGGCCCTTCGAGGAGGATCAGCGTCCCCTTGTACTGCCCGAGGAGGCGGAACGGCCGCACTTCACCGCGCCGGCCCGAGAGCGGCACCATCGGCCGATCGAGCGGTGGGTAGGACGGGGTCGCCAGGCGGTCCGGGACGCCGGTGAAGCTCACGGCCGGCGCGGGTTCCCGGCTCCAGGGAGGATCGCCGCTCACTCTCTGCTTGTCGCCGAGCCCCTGCCAGGCGAAGGGGACGGTGGGTTCCACAGCCGGCGTGCGCAGCGGCGCCGGCTCCTCGCCGCGGGCGCGGTCGAGGCCGCGGCGCAGGGCTTCGTGAATCCGGTCCAGGAGGCCGGGATCACGGAAGCGGACCTCGGACTTCTGGGGATGCACGTTGACGTCCACTTCCTCGGGCGGGACGTCGAGGAAGAGGAAGAGGGTGGGAAAGTCTTCGCTCTTCCATTCTTCCCGCACAGCGCGGTAGTAGGTGGCCATCACGAGGCGGTCGCGCAGCAGGCGGCGGTTGACGAAGACGAACTGGCGCCGCCCGGAAGCCGTCTCGGGACCGCCCAGGAAGCCGGAGATCCTCTCCCCCAGGCCGTCCCCCGGGCCAGCCGGGATATCAGCCAGCCCATCGGCGAGCTCGCGGCCGAAGATCTGTCCGATCCGTTCCCGCGGTCCGTCTTCGCCCCCGGCGGCGAGGACGTCGAGGAGCACGCGGCCGTCGTGGATCACCAGGAAGCGGACGTCGGGCCTGGCGAGCGCGTATCCCTGCACGACCTCCAGGCAGCGGCGCAGCTCGGTCTGCGGCGTCTTCAAGAACTTGCGGCGGGCTGGGACATTGAAGAACAGGGACCGGACGTCGATCGTTGTGCCCCTTGGCCGTGACAGCGGCTCGGCCACCCGCACCCGGCCCCCTTCGATGAACACACGGTGGCCGTCCCCGGGCTGCTCGGCGGTCGTCAGCTCCACGCGAGAGACCGCGGCGATCGAGCACAGCGCCTCACCGCGGAAGCCCAGTGTTGCCACGCGCTCCAGGTCCGCGAAGCTGCCGATCTTGCTGGTGGCGTGGCGGTCGAAGGCGAGAAGGGCGTCGTCGCGGCCCATCCCGGCGCCGTCGTCGGACACCGCGATCCGCGCCTTGCCGCCGGCCTCGAGCTGCACCTCGACCTCGCGGGCGCCCGCGTCCAGGGAGTTCTCCACCAGCTCCTTCACCACCGACGCCGGCCGCTCCACCACTTCGCCGGCGGCGATCTGGGAGACCAGGGTGTCGGGGAGGAGATGGATGCGCGCCACTGGGGAGGATTGTATAGGCGGATGAAATCGCATCCTGTGGCAAACTGGTCCCCATGAAGGAATCTACGACGTGGAGGCCGACGGCTCGGTGAGTCTTTCGCCGTTGCCCTCGGGCAGGTTCATCTCAAGATTGATATACTGTGGAGGATGCGGTGCCGAGAGCGGATGTCTACTTCTATAAGGCAGGAGACGACACGACGCCGGTCCTGGGCTGGCTGCGGGAGCTCCGGAACCAGGATCGCCGCGCATATGCCAAGTGTCAGGTGCGTATCCGGCGCCTCGGCGCCGAGGGGCACGCTCTTCGGCGGCCGGAGGCCGACTATCTGCGCGAGGGGATCTATGAGCTGCGCATTCGCCATGGGCACGTCAACTACCGAATCCTCTACTTCTTCCACGGTCAGAACGTGGTGATTCTCGCTCACGGTCTGACCAAGGAAGGCCAAGTTCCAGACGCCGAGATCGAGCGCGCGATCCGCAGGAAGCTCGACTTCGAGTCGAACCCGAAAGAGCACATTTGGAGGAAAACCGATGGCCAGGAAGCCAAATGACGCAATCGAGATCCTGGATCGCCTTACCGGTGACGACCCCGAGCTCCTCGAGATGATCGCCGAGGAGACGGTCAACAACCAGGTCGCGCGGATTATCTACGAGGCGCGCACTGCGGCCGGCCTCACCCAGAAGCAACTCGCCGATCTGGTCGGCTCTCAGCAGTCCACCATCGCCCGCCTGGAAGACGCTGACTATGAGGGTCACTCCCTCAGCATGCTCCGGCGCATTGCCGAGGCCCTGAACCAGACTCTCGAGGTCCGCTTCGTGCCGAATCGCGCGGCCTAGCCTAGTCCCGGCGGTCGACCAGCACGTAGATCGTCGTCCCCTGTGGCCGCGACAGCAGCTCGGCCACCCGCACCCGGCCGCCCTCGATGAACACGCGGTGTCCGTCCCCCGGCTGCTCGGCGGTCGTCATCTCCACCCGGGAGACCGCGGTGTCGAGCACAGCGCCCCGCCGCGTTGACACCTATACGCTCCTATATCTCCCAGCACGCCCACGCCCGAGGGATGGAGCCCCCTTCAGCCCAGAAACCCTCGCCGAAGAGCTCGGCTGAAACACTCGAAACTCTTGCGCTATGTCCCCTTCTCCCGGCGGGGAGGAGCTAGGTTCTGGTCCGGCGCCGGAGCTCAACTTCGTAGAGCACCGCTTCGACCAGGTTCGCGAGCTCCGGAAAATACTCCTCGATCCTGCCGTTCGCACCGAGTCCCTCGGCCAGAGGACCGATGACGAGGGTCTCGGAGCCTTGCCGATCTTGCTGGTGGCGTGGCGGTCGAAGGCGAGGAGGGCGTCGTCGCGGCCCATCCCGGCGCCGTCGTCGGACACCGCGATCCGCGCCTTGCCGCCGGCCTCGAGCTGCACCTCGATTTCGCGAGCGCCCGCGTCCAGGGAGTTCTCCACCAGCTCTTTGACCACCGACGCCGGGCGCTCGACCACCTCGCCGGCGGCGATCTGGGAGACCAGAGTGTCGGGGAGGAGATGGATGCGGGCCACGAGGAGGGATTGTATAGGCCCTCACCCCCTGGCCTCTGTTCTGAACGTTCCGGATTTAGGGTAGCGGCTCTTCCATGTCATCCTGCGGGGAGCCTCGGCGACCCAAAGGATCTGGGCGGGGGAACCTCCCACCCAGATCCTTACCGCTCGCACGACTCGCCCTCAGGATGACAGATCTCTTCATCCTCCCAGGTGCCGCGAAGCGGCATGAAGAGTTCTCGTGCCACGATGTCCGCCTGCCCCGGGAGAGGGGTCCGCGCCCGCGGTCCGCAACAGACGCGCCACACCTTCATCACACGCGCGCTGGAGGCGCGTGCCCAGATCGGTGCTGTGGCAAAGGCCGCGGGGAATTCCAGCACCTGCATCGCCGAGATCGGCGACCAAATCTCGGACCGCGCCGCCCGGCCGGCGGCCGAGCTGGCGAGCAACGAAATGCATCTGCTGGATTGGGAGTGGCTGGAGAGGGTGGCCTGTCGCGGAGCCGAATCGGAGGGCGCGGACCCGGATGCTGACAATCCGAGGCCTTCTGTCTCATGGCGCCACGGGACGCCTCTTGCCCTGGTTCAGTCCTCTTGTTGCCGATCTTTCTGGAAGTGGGATAGTATGGTCTTGCATTGATTTGTGCTGGGAGCCATCCGGGAGCAGTCATGTTGAAGCCAGCGACACTCTGTTTAGTGATGGTCTCGGTGTGCCTACAAGGCCGTAACTTATCCCTATCGCAGATGGGCTAAAAGGCATTTGGACGGTGTCGAGATTGTCCTGAATCCTGCTGCAAAACCGGACTCCGTAGCTCACTGCAAGCCCAGCATCGCTGGAGGGCAGAGGATTGACAGAGCAAGAGGTCAAGGATGGAGTCGAGAGAGTTCTTTATGGCTGGGGATTTAAGGTCGAAAAAATCCCAGAGGATCCTGTTGTGCCGACGCCTGATCTCCTTGCAATTGGCGACTTTCGCTACGTCATAGAGGTAAAGACCAAAGAAGATGACCCAACGGAAGTCTCGGGTCGCCAGCAGGCCCTGAGGGAAGGTCGTATAGTCGAAATCTCGAGTGCGTTTGTCCCCCGAAATACGCTATCGAAAATCATGAAAGATGGCACCAGGCAGCTGAGATCCTTTGCAGCGCTCCGCGACTTCTCGCTTCTCTGGCTAATCGCCAGAGGCGCAGATCAGACTGGGCAATACGAGCAGTTTCGAAGCACGCTGTACGGATTGACTAACGTCGTCGGCCCAGATAGCAACCGCTTTATACGCTGCTACTATCTCCACGATTCTGCGTTCTATCGCTGGCGCGCCGACCTTGACGGCGCCGTTATCTCAACGCTCGAAGGCTTAGGAGCGCTCTGCATCAATAGCTACTCCCCTCGTGCCGAAGCATTCGCGCGCTCTGACTTCGCGGCTCGGTTTGGCACGGCGATCGTATCGCCCTCCAGTGAAGAGGGTCGACGCGAAGCATATATTGCTGATTGCGAGATCGATCGAAGAGATGAAGGGGCTGTCTTGAGATACCTCTGCAATAAATATAGACGCCCAAACTAATGACATTCAACCTCGGAAGGCATATTGCGTACCTCGAGCTACCCTTTGAAGAAGTGGACGAGTAGTAGTGACACAGCCTCGCGATCTCACGCTGCGAATCACCGGCCCGAACTGCGTCCGGGGCAGGAGTAAGCCCGATTCCCCCAATTCTCCCACCCGCGAGGAGCCGTGGTTGGTGCAGCGTTCGGTAGTAGCAAGCGCGCGAAGCGACGCGAGAAAGATGTCCGGGTCGGCGTGTTTGACCGCGGCGATCGTCGCCGGACCGAGGACCCTTGACCGTGCCTGCGGGTAGGTCCGCGCCTCGTGAGGACGGAGTCCCCGCTGCGCCATGAGTCGAGCCCGACCTCTACGAGGGGCGGGAGAGGAGTAGAATAAGGCATGGACGAGACGCAACCGCTGTATCCCGAAACCATCCGGATTAAGGATGGATTCATCGAAATCTTTGGCGGAGCCTCAGGCTGCGCCGAAGATGCCCCCTACGACTGGGCGATCGAGCAACTCGAGTCTGGTCGTGGCTTGGCCAGCTATCTACGTCAGATCGCCCAAAAGTCCTGGGCGCACCCGGCCCTAATGAAGGATCTGATTACCACTATCGCAGATTGGTTTGACAGTGCAATCGAGCGGGAGATGGAACAGGCGATGAGGGCAACAGCCAAGAGCGCGCCGGAGGATGAGTCTGGCCCGTAACAAGGGTCAGGTATAACCTCGCTACGCCTCCGTACCACCTACATGAGTTAGGACACGGCCCGATCCTCGCTTTGCTTGACTGGGAAGAAAGGAGTAGGATCGGGCCGGGAGGGTAGCGGATATGGCGTAGGATCAGAAACTTGTCCTCGTTCAGGTTTCGACAACAGCGGGTTTTGTACCGCTCACCGAAGGCTTTAAGGGCGGCGGCATAGAGAAGATCTTCGACGCAGGTTGGGAGATCGCCCAGATCGGTCCAATTCCCAGGGGCGCAGGTGAACAGCAGCACCTGCTGGTTCTCCTTCTGGAGCGAGATGCTCCGCCGCCTCGCGCCGAGTAGGGGCGGCTCGGCATTCTCTTGGGATAGGATAGGGAACAAGCAGCCTTCTAGCAAGAGGGTGGGCGGCAAGGCTGGGAGGTGTCCGGGCGCCTCATTGGGGACGTGAAGGCCTAGGACTTGGTCTGGGGAGCCGACATCCGGCCGCCGTAGTATTCGAAGTACTGGAGCGCCTCGGCCCGCGTGAGGGTCCGGTCGCCGACGCCGCGAGTGCCTAGCGCCTGGACCGGCCCTCCCGGCTCGCGGTCGTCATGCTCTCCGGCACCGGTCGCAGTCTAAGTGACCCGTCCCAGCTCCAATTTCGACGACCCTCAGTTTCGAACTCCGAGAAGGCGAGATTATCAGGGGATTCTACAGGCCGAGGAGGGGGAGAGAGGATGGTAGAATAGGGGGCGCAAGAGGAGGACGCCGGCATGGAGCTTCAGGAATTCGTGAAAAAGAGCATCGAGGCAGTGAAGGCTGCTCTCGCCTCAACCGTCCCGGACCACCAACCCATAGCGCTGAACTTCGACATAGCGATTCAGCCGAGCGACAAAGAAGTCGCGACCATAGCAACACCCGATCCGGCCGGACGAATTACGTTCAGTGTCACGATTACAAATGGCAAGCCGTCGCCAGGCATCAGCTAGTCGTGCGCTACCACCGACGCCGAGTTAGGGAGACCACCCGGCTTGGTCCAATGCCGCCACGGATTGACGGGTAAGGCTTGGATACGGCCCCCTTGTCCCATGCTAAGGGGTCTCAAACAAGGAGCCTAGCTCGTTACAGGATCGTTACAGGAGGTGCCAGAGGGTGAGGGCTCTCATTGCACACTTCTCCACATGCAGGAAATCTACGTGAGCACCGACGTGGAAACCGACGGGCCGATCCCGGGGCCCAACTCGATGCTGAGCTTCGGCTCGGCCGCGTATCTCGAGGACAAGACGCTGGTGAGCACCTTCTCGGCCAACCTGGAGACGCTGCCTGGGGCGTCCGGGGACCCCAAGACGATGGCATGGTGGGCGACCCAGCCGGCCGCCTGGCGGGCGTGCCGGGAGGATCCGCAGGCGCCGGAGACGGCGATGAAGGAGTACGTGGCCTGGATCAAGGGGCTGCCGGGCAAGCCGGTGTTCGTCGGCTATCCGGTGGTGTTCGACTTCCTGTTCGTCTACTGGTATCTGATCCGCTTCGCCGGCGAGAGCCCGTTCTCCCACTCGGCGCTCGACATGAAGACGTACGCCATGGTGCTGCTCGGCAAGCCGTACCGGGAATCGACGAAACGCAACATGCCGCGGGACTGGTTCGACAAGCTTCCCCACACCCACCGCGCGCTCGACGATGCGATCGAGCAGGGCGCGCTCTTCTGCAACATGCTCCGCGCGCGCCTGGAACGCGGGTTCTGAAGGAAGAGATCACTCAAAGCGGAAGCAGGCGGTAGGCGGGCACGCGGAGCACCGGCCCACGGCGGGCCACGATCAGGGTGTTCCCCCAGCCGTGGCGCCAGAGCGGGATGCTGCGCAGGGCGCGCCGCAAGACTCCACGTAGCCCGCCCGGATCGGGACGGTGCGGCAGCGTGCGGTGCTCGACGATTTCGAGCCCCGCCGCGCGCAGGAAGCGGACCATTTGCCACGACTGGGCGACATGCACAGCGTCCGCGTCGGGCACGTACCCTGCGGTGAGCACCCGCGGCTCGGGCACCGTGTCGAAGCGGTGACGACCGTCGAGGGCGGAGAGGAGCTGGCGGGAGAGGCGCCGCACGGCCACGCCGAGGCGGCGCCCGGGGTCGAGGCTGGGCGGCATCTCATACGGCAGGTCCCACGCCGAGCCCACCAGGAGGAGCAAACCGCCGGGACGGACGACGCGCGACGCTTCGAGGAGAGTCCGGCCCGGCTCGTGGAAATGCTCCAAGGCGTAAGTGGAGAGCACCGCGTCGACGCTCTCGGAAGCGAACGGCAGTGTCTCACCGTCGCCGCGCACCCGTGCTCCGGGCCGCCCCTGCTCCCCCGCCATCACCAGCGCGGCGGTCGAGACGTCGAAGCCGATGTAATGGCAACCGGGGGGGACCCACAGTGCGTTCTCGCACGATCCACAACCGAGGTCCACCACCCGCTGCCCCGCCTGGAGGTAGCCGAGCAGCAGCCGGCGCTCCGGAGAAGCCTCGGGATTCGCCGCCGCCGCCTGCTCGTAGTAGGCGCGGCTGCCGTCCCAGAAGGCGGACAGGCGCCGCCGGTTGTCGGTGGAGGAAGGCATCGCGCGGGATTGTGTCGCAGGCGGGGGGCTTGCGCCAGGTAGGTGGTCTCACCGCGCCGCGCGGGCGAAGGCGCCTTCGAAATAGATCGGCTCCAGGCCAGACGCCCAGTAGACGAGAGCGTCCCGGTTCGGCTGCGAGGTCTCCTGGCCGGTGGTCAGGGAGGTCCCGTCGCCGAGGGCGGGAACGAACTCCAGCCAGCCCGCCCACGTCCCGTCGGACCGCTCTTCGCCGTGGGCGCTGACGACGTATAGGGTGCCGTCGTCATCCCGGAAACGAGGCGCGTACTCCTGGATCAGCTCAGCCATGAATCGAACGAACCTCCTCCAGGGGAGAGACAATGCAAGGTGCGGGCCGCTTCGCATCCTCCGCCCACACTACGCCGACGCCGCGATCGGCACCGCCGCCGGCACCGCGTCTTCTGCAGGCCCCGCCTTCGCCTTCTCCTTCGCCTGCTTGAGCGCCGACCGCGCCGCGGCCAGGCGGGCGATGGGCACCCGGTAGGGCGAGCAGGAGACGTAGTCGAGGCCGGTGCGGTCGAAGAAGTCGATCGAATCGGGATCGCCGCCGTGCTCGCCGCAGACGCCGAGATGGAGGCCGGCCCGCGCCTGCCGGCCGCGCTCGCAAGCCATGGCCACGAGCTGGCCGACTCCCGGCACGTCGATGCTCTGGAAAGGATCTCCCGGCAGCACCTTGGACTCGATGTACTGCGGCAGGAAGCGGCCGGCGTCGTCGCGCGAGTAGCCGTAGGTCATCTGGGTGAGGTCGTTCGTGCCGAAGGAGAAGAAGTCGGCGTGGCGGGCGATCTGGTCGGCCACCAGGGCCGCCCGCGGCACCTCGATCATGGTGCCGATGGGGATCTCGATCTCCAGTCCTTCTTCTTTCAGGATGCGGTCGCGGATCTCGACGGTGCGCTGGCGCAGGCGGCTCATCTCCTCTTCCGTCCCCACCAGCGGCATCATGATCTCGGGCCGCACGGCGTCGCCGGCCTTGGCGCGCACACAGGCCGCATGGACGATGGCCTCCACCTGCATGTCGTAGATCTCGGGAAACGTGAGCCCCAGCCGGCAGCCGCGCAGGCCGAGCATCGGATTGGCCTCGGCCATCGCCTCGGCGCGGGCCGCCACCTCGGCGGGATCGATCCCCATCTGCTCGGCGAGCTGGCCGAGCGCCTTCTCGCCCTTGGGCAGGAACTCGTGGAGCGGCGGATCGAGGAGGCGGACGGTGATCGGCAGCCCGACCAGGGCGGCGAAGATCCCCTCGAAATCCTTCTGCTGCATCGGCAGCAGCTTGGCGAGCGCCTCGGCCCGCTCGGCATCGTCCTGGGCGAGGATCATCCGCCGCACCCAGGGGATGCGGTCGTCGGCGAAGAACATGTGCTCGGTGCGGCAGAGGCCGATCCCCTGGGCGCCCAGCGCGCTCGCCACCCGCGCGTCGTGCGGCGTGTCGGCGTTGGCGCGCACGCGCAGGCGGCGCTCGCCGTCCGCCCATTCGAGGATCTTGCGGAACGCCTTCGCCCCGGCGGTCGTGGCCTCGCCGCCATCCAAAAGGCCTTGCAGGACTTCGGAGTCTCGAGTCGAGAGCGCGCCGGCCAGGACCTCGCCGGCCGTGCCGTCGATCGACAGCGGATCGCCCTCGCGGAAGATCCGGTCCTTCACCCGCACCTCGCCGGCGTGCTCGTCCACGTCGAGGTCGCCGGCGCCCACGATGCATGGCTTGCCGAGCCCGCGGGCGACCACGGCGGCGTGCGAGGTCATGCCGCCTCGCGAGGTGAGGATGCCGGCCGAAGCGTGCATGCCCACGATGTCCTCGGGCGACGTCTCGGCGCGCACCAGGAGCACCGGACCGGAGGCCGACATCTCGGCGGCGCGGTCGGCGGTCAACGCGATCTTGCCCGACGCGGCGCCGGGTCCGGCGGGCAGCCCGTGGGCGAGGAGATCCGCCTTCGCCTTCTCCTTGGGATCGAATTCCGGCGCCAGCATCTGCACCAGGTGCTGCGGCTCGACGCGCTGGAGAGCCGTGCGGCGGTCGATCAGCCCCTCGTCCTCCATCTCCACGGCGATGCGGACGGCGGCGGCGCCGGTGCGTTTGCCGGTGCGCGTCTGCAGCATGAAGAGACGGCTGTGCTGGATGGTGAACTCGATGTCCTGCATATCGCGGAAGTGGTGCTCCAGGGTCGAGCAGACCTCCTCCAGGTCGCGCCAGGCCTGCGGGAAGTCCTTGGCGAGACCTTCGCCCTCCGCCCCCTCGACCGGCCGTGGGGTGCGGATGCCGGCCACCACGTCCTCGCCCTGGGCATTGATCAGGTACTCGCCATAGAACTTGCGCTCGCCGGTGGCCGGATTGCGGGTGAACGCGACGCCGGTGGCGCAGTCCGTGCCCCGGTTGCCGAACACCATGGCCTGGACGTTGACTCCGGTGCCGGGGTGATCCGGGATGCGCTCCAGGCGGCGATAGTCGCGCGCCCGCGGGTTGTTCCAGCTCTCGAAGACGGCGGCGATCGCGCCCCAGAGCTGCTCGCGGGGATCTTGCGGGAACGGCTTGCCGCATGTCTTCTCGATGAGCGCCAGGTACTTGGGGACCAGCGCCCGCAGCGCGGCGGGGGTCAAGTCGGCGTCCGTGGCCGCGCCATCCGCCTTGCGGGCCGCGGTCAGGATCGCCTCGAAGGCGTGATGGGGCACGCCCATGACGACGTCGCCGTACATGGTGAGCAGCCGGCGGTAGGCGTCGAGCACGAAGCGCTCCTCGGCGCCGCGGGCGATCCACGATTCGACGGTGGCGTCGGAGAGGCCGAGGTTCAGGATGGTGTCCATCATGCCCGGCATGGAGCGCGGCGCTCCGGACCGCACCGAGACCAGGAGCGGATTGCCGGCGTCGCCGAAGCGCTGGCCCAGCATCGCTTCGACGCGGCCCAGATGCTCTTCGAGCTCCGCCTCCAGGCCTTCGGGATAGGCGCCGGCGTGCTCCTGGTAGTAGGTGCAGACCTCGGTGGTGAGCGTGAATCCCGGCGGCACCGGAATGCCGAGCCGGCTCATCGCCGCGAGCCCGGCGCCCTTGCCGCCCAGGAGATCCTTCTGCGTGCCCTCTCCCTCCGCCGAGCCGCCGCCGAATGCATAGATGTGCTTGGGCATGACGTCCTCCAAATCGTGACGGGCTGAGCATAGGACCGCCCGCCGATCCGCGTCTACTGCTTGCCCTGCTCCTGCATCTCGTTGAGCTCCCGCCGCATCTTGTCCAGCTCGTTGACGGCGTCGGCCTTCTCCTGGTCGGTGCCCTGCATGGTCTGGATCTCGGCCGCCTTGCGCTCGATCTCGGCGGCCTTCTCCTCCATCTTGCGCGTCCGTTCCGCCTCGCTCGTCGCCGACGACGAATCGGACGAGGCGGCCGGAGGCTTGCTCGACGGCCCCTGGTTGCAGCCCCATGACGCCGGGAGGAGCAGCAGGAGGAGGGACAGCAGCAGCCACGACGACGGACGGCACACACGGCTCCCTTGCATGGAGACCTCCTTCAGTTGGGAGTGGTTTCTCCTGCGCGGAGACTAGCACGGGCGGCGGAAGCCCTTCAGCCGGACCGGATCTTTGTCACTTCTTGATCTCTCACCGCCACCGTTTCCAGTACCCTGACGAGTCATGAAACAGGCTCGCAGGGTAAACCGGTGGCGCTGGGTCGTGGCAGTCTGCGGAGCGCTCGGTCTCGCCCTCCCCGCTCCGGGCTGGTGCGACCCCGCCGCCCGGCCAGGGCACAAGGACGACGATCCTCCCGATCAGGCGTGCGGCGCGCCGGGCAGCATCCGGCACGTCATCTTTCTGATCAAGGAAAACCGCACGTTCGACAACTACTTCGGGAAGTTCCCGGGCGCGGACGGAGCGACCACGGCGGTCGATTCCACGGGTCACGTCGTGCCGCTCGCGGCGGCAGACGACAACAACTTCCGCTGTGACATCGATCACTCGTGGGGCGGCGCCCACGATGCATACGACTGCGGAGCCATGGACCGGTTCGATGCCATCAGGGCCAGCGGCTCCACCTGCGACCGCACCCAGCCCGCTCCTTACACCAACCACAGCCTCACCCAATTCAGCCAGGCCGACATCCCCGACTACTGGGCCTACGCCCAGCACTTCACCCTCGGCGACCACATGTTCTCGTCGCTCATGGGACCGAGCTACCCCAACCATATGTACACCGTCGCCGCGCAGTCGGGAGGCGAGGCGACGGGGATGGGGGCGATCAACAACCCCTTCCACGGCGTGGGGAGGAGCGGCGGCTGGGGCTGCGACGTGGCGGGTCAGGTGGTGCACACCTATCCCTTCGGGCCGCCGCAATGCCCGGCGACCGGCACCGTGGGCAGTCATTCCGCATGCTGGAGCTTCCCGACGCTCCCCGAGGAGATCGAAGCGGCGAGCACGCCGGCGGCTCGGCTCGACTGGCGCTATTACGCTCCCCAGCCGGGCCACAGCGGCTACCCGTGGTCGATCCTGAACGCCTTCAGCCAGATCCGCAACGATCCGGCACGCTGGGCCAAGGTGGTGCCCTATACCCAGCTCTTCGCCGACTTGACGGACGACAAACTGCCGGCGGTGTCCTGGATCGTCCCTCCGGGCAGCTTGAGCGAGCACGCGCCGAGCAGCGTCTGCAGGGGCGAGAGCTTCACGGTCAGGATCGCCAACGCGCTGATGAGGAGCTCGGCCTGGTGCACCTCCGCCCTGATCGTGACCTGGGACGACTTCGGCGGCTTCTATGATCACGTGCCGCCTCCCGACACCGTGGGCCAGAACGCCGACAGCCTCGGCCCCGGGTTCCGCGTCCCGCTGCTCGTCATCTCACCCTACGCCAAGCCCGGGTTCATCGACGCCACGCCCTACGACTTCTCCAGCCTGGTCAGCTTCGCGGAGCTGACCTTCGGGCTGCGGCCGCTGACCGCCCGCGATCTGCACGCGAGCTCCCTGCTCAACGCCTTCGACTTCAACCATGTGACGCCGCGGCTCCTGCTCGACCAAAGGGCCTGCCGCCCGGGCTCCGACCCCGACCTCGCGAAAGCGGCCGACGACTTCGACGACGATTGAGCTCGGCGAAGGCGCAGGATTTCTCGCCGCCGCGTGTTCCAGCTAACAGTGAGAGCGGGAATGCGCAGGCAACGATGGGGTTCCCGGTCGGGATGCCCCGCAGATCAGAAGGAGGAGGTATGCGAGACGTTCGCAAGTCGCAACCGTCGTCGTGGCTCTTGTCTCTCTTCGCCGTGCTCGGGCTGGCGCTGCCGGCGCCGGGCCGGGCCGCCACTCCCGACGCGGCGTGCACCGCGCCGGGCACCATCCAGCACGTCATCTTCCTGATCAAAGAGAACCGCACGTTCGACAACTACTTCGGCAAGTTCCCCGGCGCCGACGGAGCGACCACGGCGCTCGACTCCGCGGGGCAGGTCGTACCGCTCAACCCCGCCGACGACGGCAATTTCGGTTGTGACATCAATCATTCGTGGGACAGCGCCCAGAATGCATACGACTGCACCGTCATGGACAAGTTCGATACGATCAGCTTCAGCGGCGCCAACTGCGACCGCAGCCAGCCGCCTCCCTACACCAACCACAGTCTCACCCAGTTCAGCCAGGCGGACATCCCCAACTACTGGGCCTACGCCAAGCACTTCACGCTGGGCGACCACATGTTCTCGTCGCTCATGGGACCGAGCTACCCCAACCATCTGTATACCGTCGCCGCCCAGTCGGGAGGCGAGGCGACGGGCATGGGAGCGATCAACAATCCGTTCGGCGGCTCGGGATCGAACGGCTGGGGATGCGACGTGACGGGCCAGATGGTGCAGACCTACCCCTTCGGGCCGCCGATGTGCCCGGCCAACCTGGCCAAGGGCGTCCATTCCTCGTGCTGGAGCTTCCCCACCCTCCCCGACGAGCTCGAAGCCGCGACGCCACCGCTCGACTGGCGCTACTACGCGCCGCAATCCGGCCAGAGCGGCTACATCTGGTCGGCCTTGAACGCCTTCAGCCAGATCCGCAACGACCCGGCACGCTGGGCCAAGGTCGTGCCTTACACCCAATTCTTCACCGACTTGCAGAACAACCAGCTGCAGCCGGTCTCCTGGATCGTGCTCCCCGGCAGCCTGAGCGAGCACGCGCCGAGCAGCGTCTGCGCGGGAGAGAACTACACGGTCAACATCGTCACCGCCCTGATGCACAGCACCGCCTGGTGCAGCTCGGCGCTCTTCATCACCTGGGACGACTTCGGCGGCTTCTACGACCACGTGCCGCCGCCCAACACCTCGGGCCAGAACGCCGACAGCCTGGGCCCCGGGTTCCGCGTTCCGCTTCTCGTGCTCTCCCCCTACGCCAAGGCCGGCTACGTCGACCCCACACCCTACGACTTCTCGAGCCTGGTGAAGCTCGCCGAGCTCACTTTCGGGCTACCGACCTTGACCGCGCGCGACCTGTACACCAACAATCTACTGAATGCGTTCGACTTCAATCACGTGACGACGCGGCTTTTCCTGAATCAGCGGACGTGTCCGCCGGGCGCTGCCACCGTCCGGTCGAAGGCGGCGGACGACTTCGACGACGACTGAAGAGCGGAGGGAGGTGCTTGGTGACGGCTCTCGTGAGGCTCGTGGTGCTCTTCGGGATGCTGCCGTGGCTCGCCGCTCCGGCCGGCGCGGCTTCGACCGGCTCGCTCCTCGGAACCGTCAGGGACACGCGGGGAGAGGCCCTCGCGGGAGCCGTCGTGACCGCCTCGTCCCCGGCCCTGATCGGCGGCGCGCGTCTCACTCGGAGCGGTGAGGATGGCGGCTTCGTCCTCCCCGATCTGGCGCCGGGAATCTACACCGTCCGCGTCGAGCTCGCGGGGTTCCACGCCGCCGAGCTGCGCGGCGTGCGGGTGAGCCTCGATCACGCCACCGCGGTCTTCCCCGAGCTCATCGCCGGCAGGCTCAGCGAGGAGATCACGGTCACTGCGGAGGAGGCCGACCGCGCGCTCGTCGATCCGACAGAGGCCGGCGTCGGGCAGGTCTTCACCCGCGAATTCATGGACCGCTCGTCGATCGGGGCCGACGACCGCAGCTATCTCTCGGTCATCGGCACCGCCGCCGGCGTGGCGCAGTCCGAGCTCACCGCCGACCCTCAGGTGCTCGGCGCCACACCCGGGGAGAACGTCTATCTCATCGACGGCCTGGACACCACCGATCCCTACACCGCGACGGCCGGCACCACCTTCAATTTCGACGCCATCGAGGAGATCTCGTTCGCCACCGCCGGCTTCGACGCCGAGTACGGGCGGGCGACGGGAGGCGTGGTCAACCTGATCACCAAGTCGGGCGGCAACGACCTCTCCGGCACGTTCGACGTGCGCTTTCGCAACGCCAGCTTCAGCCAGGCGGGGAAGCATTTCGATCCCGAGGAGGACGCCAGCACCTTCCTGCTGCCGGCGGCCACGCTCGGCGGCCCGCTCGTCCGCGACCGCCTCTGGTTCTTCACCTCGGCCGCCTACCAGGAGACGAAGACGACGCCGAACCTGTCGGAGACGACGGATCACTTCGTCGGCGAGGACTACCTGGCCAAGCTGAGCTGGCAGATCGATCCGCGCTGGCGGGCCGTCGTCAAGGGCTCCTCGGCCCCCGTCTCGATCACCGATTTCAACGCCAGCCAGTTCGTGGCGCCGGAGGCCGCCGCCACGGAAAGACAGCGCTCGATGCTCTTCCAGGCCGAGGCGTCGGGGCTGCTGTCGAGCCGGCTCCTGTGGGAGCTCCAGGCGGGCGTCCACGACCGCCGGGTCGACGACCGGCCGGCGAGCGGCGACGAGACGACGCCGGGCGTGATCGACCTCGACACCCAGATCAGCTCCGGCAACTACACGCACCTGCAAACCTCCGCGCGCCGGCGCCTCGAAGGGCAGAGCAGCCTCACCGCCTTCGCCGACGGCTTCGGCGGCAGCCACGAGGGGAAGGGCGGCGCCTCGTACGCGGCGCTCACGCTCGACGCGCGCGACAACGTCACCGGCGGCGGGCTCTACACCGACAACGACGGCCCCTTCCTCTTCAGCGCGACGCCGCCGCTGCCGACGCAGACCTTCCGCGGCGGCCAGGCCGCCGGCTACCTCCAGGACGTCTGGCGGGTGCGCCCCGACCTCACCCTGCGGCTCGGCCTGCGCTACGACCAGGCGCGCTATGAGAACGAGGTCGGCGACCGCGTCGCCACGCTGGGCGCGCTCCAGCCGCGGCTCGGCTTCGCCTGGGACCTCGGCGGCGACGCGCGCACGGTCGTCCGCGGCAGCTACGGCCGCTTCATGCATCCCTCGGCGCTCGCCCTGCCGCTCTACGCCCGGCTGACCTTCGCGCCCACGGCGCGCTACCTCTCCTGCGCCAACGCCGTGGCTCCGGGCCTCGACGATCCGGCGGCGATCGCAGCGGCCTGCCAGGACTTCGCGGCCGCCCACGGCGGCGCCGTGATCGCGGATCCGCTCCACCGCGATCCCTACGGCTTCGCCTTCTTCGACGAATTGAGCACGTCGCCGAACCAGGTCGATCCCCACCTCCAACCCGAGGTGGCCGACGAGGTCTCCGTCGGCGTCCAGCGGGCGATCGGCGCCCGCAGCTCGATCGAGCTGACCTACCTCATCAAGAAGACGCGGCGGATCCTGGAGGACACCTGCAGCGAGAACGTGCCGCAGCCGACGGCGGACCCCGGCTTCCAGAATTGCCACAACCTCACGCTGACCAATCTGGCGGCGGCCCGCCGCGACTACCGCGGCCTCCTCGTCCGCTTCGCGAGCCGGGCGGTCTCGTGGCTCGACGTCGCCGCCTCCTACACCTGGTCGACCTCGCGCGGCAGCGTCGAGAACCCGGCGGTCGGCGGGCCGGATTTCGACGTCTATCCGGTGCACTTCACCAACACCTACGGGTATCTCTCGGACGACCGGCGCCAACGCGTCAAGGTCAAGGGCTTCGTCAAGCTGCCGCTCGCCGTCTCCCTGGGCTTCAACGCGATCTGGGAGTCCCCTTTCGACTACAGCGTCCTCCAGAGCCTCGCGCCGCCGCTCTACGGCACCGCGCTCCTGGAGCCGCGCGGCAGCCGGCGGGCCAACAGCACGTCGACGCTCGAGCTCGAGCTGCGCAAGGGGTTCCGTCTGCGCGGCCTCGACGCCGAGCTGATCGGCAGCGTCGAGAACGTCCTCAACACAGAAAAGCCGGTCGCCGTCTGCCAGTTCGCCAGCGGCTGCACCGCGACCGAGGGCGACCAGCTCGCTCTCGGCGAGCCGACCGACTTCCAGCCGCCGCGGCGCTACGAGGTGGGGTTGCGGCTGGTTTGGTGACGGGCGCGGTAACGCATTGGTCCGGCGGGACCCCTCATTTCACGTTTCCTCGCAACAGACGGCCGCGTTCTCTCGTATGGCTGAGCAGGGCCGTGTGTCTCGAGGAGGGGTCCCATGGGCACCGTCTTCCGCGATCTTCGCTTTGCCGTCCGCCTGCTACTCAAGAGCCCCGGGTTCACGGTCGTCGCCGTGCTCACGCTGGCGGTGGGGCTCGGGGCCAACATCACCGTGTTCAGTTGGATCCAGGGGGTGCTCCTGGAGCCCCTACCCGGCGTCCCGCGCCAGGGCGAGATCCGGGTGGTGTGGGGCAGCGCCAGAAACGGCGACCTGCGATCGCTCTCTGTGCCCGACGTGCGCGACATGCAGACGATGCAGGCGCCGCTGGACGTGGCGGCGTTTCAGCTGTCGCGGGCCAACCTCACCGGCGGCGAACGGCCGGAGCGGGTCTGGGCCTCCCTGGTCACCGGCAACCTGTTCTCGGTCCTCCAGGTCAAGCCGGTCCTCGGCCGCGCCTTCCTGCCGGAGGAGGACTCGGCGGCGGACGCGCACCCGGTGACGGTGCTCGCCTACGACTTCTGGCAGCGGCGATTTCTCGGGGATCCCCATGTCGTGGGCAGCACGATCCAGCTCAACGGCCACTCCTACACCGTCATCGGGGTGGCGCCTCCCGGGTTCATCGGCGCCGAGGTGGGGCTCAAGATGGACCTCTGGGTCCCCATGGCCATGGAGCATCAGGTCTCCCCCGGCGAGAGCCGCCTGGAGAACCGGGGCAGCCACTGGCTCCAGGGCCTGGCCCGCCTCCATCCGGGAGCGACGCAGGCGCAGGCCCAGGCCGCGCTCGACGCTCTGGCCCTGCACCTCGGCCAGCAGTACCCGGACACCAACGACGGGCTCACGTTCCATCTCTACCACTTCTGGAGCTCGCCGAGCGGAGCCTCCGGCTTCCTCATGCCGGTCCTCTCGGTGCTGGGCGTCATGGCGGCGCTGGTGCTCTTCCTCGCCTGCGCCAACGTGGCCAACCTCCTGCTGGTGCGGGCGCTGGGGCGGCGCAAGGAGGTGGCGATCCGCATCGCCCTGGGAGCCGGCCGCGGCCGGCTCCTGGCGCAGCTCTTCACCGAGAGCCTGGTGCTGGTCACCGCCGCCGCCGCCCTGGGCCTGCTCTTCGCGCGCTGGGGCGGCGGCCTCCTGACGGCGGCCTTGCCGCCGGTCGACGCCCCCGTCGTCTCCCACTTCCCCATGGACGGCAGGGTGATGGCCTTCGCCGCCGCCCTGGCGCTCCTGACCGGCCTCCTGTTCAGCCTGGCCCCGGCCGTCCAGCTCGCCGCGCCGGGGGTGGCCTCTACGCTGCGCGACGAGGGAGGCGCGGTGGCGGGCGGCCGCAAGGGCGTCCTGCGCAGCGCCCTGGTCATCCTCCAGATCTTCCTGTCCTGCGTCCTCCTGATCAGCGCCGGCCTCTTCGTGCGCAGCCTGGGGAGGGCCACGGAGATCGACCCTGGTTTCCGGGCCCGCAACGTCCTCCTGGCCAGCCTCGACCTCTTCCCGAACGGCTACGACGAAGCCCGGGGCAAGGCCTTCTACCGCAACCTCCTGGAGCGGCTGGCGGCGCGCCCCGGCGTCGAGTCGGTCACCCTGTCGCAGCTCCTCCCCCTGGACTTCGACAACTGGTCCACCAGCCTCACCGTGGAGGGCTACCAGCCGGCGCCCAAGGAGGAGATGACGGTAGGCTTTTTCATCGTCGGGCCGGATTACTTGCGGACCCTGGGGATTCCGCTTGTCAGCGGGCGGGACTTCACCCCTCGGGACGACGAGCGGGCGCCAGACGCTCTGATCATCAATGAGACCATGGCGAAGAAGTATTGGGCCGGCAGGCAGGCCCTGGGCGGGAGAGTGAAGCTCGGCAAGCGCGACTGCACCGTGGTGGGGATCGCGCGGAACGGCAAGTATCACATCCTCAATGAGCCGCCGCAGCCCTTCTTCTACCGGCCCATCTTGCAGGCCTATCAGAGCAGGATGGTGTTGCAAGTGCGCACCGCCGGCGATCCGCTGACCATGGTGGAGACGGTACGCGGGGAGGTGCGGGCCTTGAACCCGGACGTGACCCTGGCAGCGGTCAAGACCCTGCAGCAGCACCTGCGGATCTCCGTCTTCAACCAGCGGCTGGCCGCGACCTTCCTCGGCGCCTTCGGGATCCTGGCGCTTCTCCTCGCCACCGTCGGCCTTTACAGCGTGATCCGCTATACGGTGTCACAGCGCCGGCGGGAGCTCGGCGTGCGGGCGGCGTTGGGAGCCCAACCGCGACAGATCGCGCGCCTGGTGGTGGACCAGGGCATGCGGCTCGCGGTGGTCGGCCTGCTCGTCGGGCTCGCCACGGCCTTCGCGGTGACGCGCTTCCTGGCCAGCCAGCTCCTGGGAGTGAGCGCCCGGGATCCGGTGGTCTTTCTCGTCGTCAGCCTCCTCCTGGCCGTGGTTTCGGCCTTCGCGTCCTGGCTCCCCGCTCGCGACGCCGCGGCGGTCGATCCGGTGGTGGCGTTGCGGGCGGAGTAGGTTGACCGGAAGCTAGCTATCTGCTATCCTTTTGCTTGGAGGTTGCTAGCCATGGCTGAGAAAAAACAGATCAACGTTCGGTTCGATGGTCCTACGTTGGCGCAGATCGAGGAGATTGAGCGGCTGACTGGGAAGTCTGTCTCGGAAATCCTTCGTGAGTCGGTGAACCTGTCCAACTGGCTGCATAAGGAGCGGACCAGCGGCGCCAGGATACTGGTCGAACGTCCCGGTTCTGATACACCTCTTCGCGAGGTGGTCTTCAAGACGTGAGCGCTCCGCCTGAGCACATCATCGCCGTTACGGGAGTGGCGGAAGTACCGCCGCCCCCTTCAGAAGGCGTCAGCATCGTCACGCTTGCAGACAGGGTCCGCAAGTGGGGTATGTATCTGCTGCTCTGGGCGTTTCTCGGAACTTGCGGTCTGAGCCTCATAACGGCCCTATTCTTGGACAACCCAGACGCCGAGAAGCTCTTCAAGATAGCCGACAAGAACGACCGTGACTTGGCAATCACGCTGGCGGAAAAGCCCTTCGATCACTTGAAGCAGATCCTGCAGATTCTGCTTCCGGCTGAGACAGCCCTACTCGGGTCAGCCATGGGTTTCTACTACGGCTCCCAGACAAAGAACCCGGGCTGAGGGAAGCGGGAGGAAGGTCAGTCCTTCGCCTTCTTCTCCCGCCGATCCCGCTTCATCTGGCTGGGCTTGGGAGCTGGCCGTGGCGGGAGCGGCGGCCCCCACGGTCGCGGCCGGCGCAGCGCGGCGGCGAGCGCCGCGCTGGTGAAGGCGCGGGCGGCTTCGCCCGCGGCGGCCACGGACCAGCCGTCATCCACAGCACGCAGAACGGCAATTTCCGGCGTCTCCGGCGGCAGGCTCGCGCTACGGATGAGCACGAGGGCGCAGCCGCGGAAATGCTCGCGCAGAAGGTCGCGGAGCACCGGCGCACCCTTCATCGGCTTGACGGCGACGGTGCGGTCACCTGCCGCCGCCACGGCGCGGAGAGCTCCCAGAGCGGCCGCAGTCTCCAGGGGCGCGGGCAGGGGGTCGGGTGCCGACGCGGCGTATAGGTCGAGCCAGCCGATGCGCAGGCCCTCGGCTCTCGCGGCGGCGAAGAGAGGGGCGAAGCGCTCGGGAGGCTCGTCCACCCGCAGCAGGTGCGGGGCCTGCCGTGGCTCGGTCATGGGTAGAGGAGGACCTCCTCACGCTCGGCGCGGAAGGCCGCCTCGTCAGTCTCCCAGCTTGCGATCCAGTCCGTGAGAGCGTCGGCACCACGACCGGTCTCGATCGCCTCCCGGCAGTCCGCGCCGCCGGTGAGGAGGTCGATGGCTGGGCGGTCGGTGACGAACTCGTAGGGCGCCTGCCGCCAGGCGAAGAGGTCCGGAGCGAGCCGGCGGACGGTGGCCAGCAGGGCGACGCCGGTGCGATAGGAACGGAAGGCCGCGGCATCGGTGACCACCAGCTCGACGCCGCCGCACAGCTCACCGCGGTGCTTTTGGAACTGCGGCCGGAAGTAGGTGGGCAGCCAGGCGGCCCCCGGCAGGGCCAGGTCGTCGAGCGCGCCCGCCAGGGCCACGGGATCGAGACCGGGGGCGCCGGTGAGCTGGAATGGACGGGTGGTGCCGCGCCCCTCGGAGAGCTCGGTGGCTTCCACCAGGCAGCCTCCCGGATAGACCAGGGCGGTGGCGACCGCGGGCATGTTGGGCGACGGCGCGATCCACGGGAGGCCGGTCTCCTCCCAACGCATGCGGCGGCTCCAGCCCTCCATCCTCCATACCGTGAGGCCGTCTCCCCAGGCGCGCCGCCCCGCCTCCAGGCGCACCAGCTCGCCGAGGGTCAGGCCGTGGCGGACGGGCAGGCGGAAGGCGCCGACGAAGGATTCGTAGCCGGGCTGCGGGAGGTTCCCCTCCACCGCCTCGCCGCCCAGCGGGTTGGGACGGTCGAGGACCCAGACCTCGCAGCCGGCGGCGAGGGCCGCTTCGGCGGCCCACACGGCGGTGGCGGCGTAGGTGTAGTAGCGAGACCCCACGTCCTGGAGGTCGACGATCAGGAGGTCGAGGCCGGCGAAGGCGCCCGGGCAGGGATGCAGGGTGTGCTCGCCGTCGCCGTAGAGGGAGACGACAGGCGCGCCGGTCCATGGATCGCGCCCGCCGGCGGCGGCGACCATGTCCTGCTCGATGCCGTAGAAGCCGTGCTCGGGTCCGAAGAGCGCGGCGGGCGGTCCGGCCGGGCTCGCGGCGAGAGCCATGTGAGCCGGCCGGATCGGCCGCACGTGGCGGGTCACGGAGGCGCCGTGCGCGAGGAGGCCGTAGCGCCGGCCGGCGAGGCCGGCGAGCGCGGCGCGGTCGGCGAGCAGCCGATCGAGGCCCGTGCGCGTCATGCCTGGCGCCGGTAGTCGCCCGAACGGCCGCCGCTCTTGGTGTCCAGGCGCAGGTCGGTGATCACCACGCCGCGCTCCACCGCCTTGACCATGTCGTAGAGCGCCAGCGCCGCGGTCGAGCAGGCGCAGAGCGCCTCCATCTCGGCGCCGGTGCGGGCAGTGGCCACCACGCGGCTGCGGATCTCCACTCCCTCCGGGATCGGCCTGAGCTCGACCTCCACCTGATCGAGAGGGAGCGGATGGGCCAGCGGGACGAGCTCCGCGGTGCGCTTGGCGCCCTGGATGCCGGCCAGGCGGGAGACCGCGAAGGCATCGCCCTTGGGCAGGTTGGCGAGGCGGATGAGGGTCTGGGCGGAGAGCAGGACCCGGCAGGAGGCTTCGGCGACCCGGCGCGTCACCGGCTTGTCCGAAACGTCCACCATGTGGGCGCTGCCTTGCGGGTCGAGATGGCTGAACGATCCTTGCGAGCTCATGTGGTCGGGTGATCTCCGGAAGCCCGGGTATGCTAGCACCCCGATGAAGTTGGCGATCGTGATGCCGGCCCTGAACGAGGCGGCGGTGCTGCGCCGCCACCTGCCCGCCGCGCTGGCCGCCGCCGACGAGGTCGTGGTCTCGGACGGCGGCAGCACCGACGGCACGGCGGACGTGGCGCGCGAGTTGGGCGCCCGCGTCGTCTGCGGCCCGCCCGGCCGCGGCGGCCAGCTCAACCGCGGCGCCGACGCCCTCGACGCCGGCGGCGGTGACATCCTGCTCTTCCTCCACGCCGACACGTCGCTGCCGCCGGCCGGCGTGCAGGCGGTCTGCGACGCCGTGGCCGGCGGCGCGGTGGGCGGCGCGTTCCGCGTGCGGTTCGACGTCGACCGCCCGCTGTTGCGGCTCGGCGCGAGGCTGATCAACCTGCGCACGCGGCTGACCGGCCTGCCGCTCGGCGATCAGGCCCAGTTCGTGCGCCGCGACGCCTTCCGCCGCATGGGCGGGTTCCGCGACTGGCCGATCCTCGAAGATCTGGACTTCGCGCTACGGCTCAAGCGGGAAGGCCGGACCGTCCTGCTCGACGACCGGGTGACGACCGCGGCCCGCCGCTTCGTCGAGCAGGGAATCGTGCGCACGGTGTCGACCAACTGGCTGATCTGGTTCTTGTTCCTGCTCGGAATGTCGCCGCAGCGCCTCGCGCGCTATTACCGAGAGATCCGTTGATTCCGTTGATTTCGAAAGGGGGCCCTGAAACAGGAAGCCCCGTGGCGAGAGGCGCCACAGGGCTCGCAGGACCCCCGATCCGACGAGCTGCCGACTACTTGCGCCCTCTCCGCTTGCTGTTGACCGCTTCCTTGAGCTCCTTGCCGGCCTTGAAGCGTACGCCTTTGCTCGCTTTGATGGTGATCGACGCGCCGGTTGCCGGGTTGCGGCCCTTCCGCGATGCGCGCTCGCTCACGTTGAAGCTGCCGAAGCCGGGGATCTTGGCCCCCTCACCCGACTTGAGAGAGTCCGTGATCGCATCGAACACCGCCTCGAACGCCGCGGTGGCCTGCCGCCGCGTCAAGCCCTCCACCGCGTCCGCAAGACTATTGATCAAGTCAGCCTTACCAGCCATCTCTCCTCCTCCTTGAGTTTGTTTGTTCGGGCGAAAGTGACCTGCAAAGACGATATGGCAACCCCGGGGGGCTGTCAATGGGGCCATCGGCTGGAAAAGCGTGCGGAGCCTTTAGATCCGGGCTTTCGCCAGCACGTGCACGGAAAACCCGTCGTGCTCTCCGGCGGTCGGGATGCGCCACGACCCCGGCCCGGAAATTGCGCCGGCCAGCGCCGCCTCCGGCAGCCCTTCCAGGGGCAGCGGCGTGAATCCGGGATGACGTGCGAGGAAGCGCGCCACCACCTCCTCGTTCTCCTCGCGTTCGAGCGAGCAGGTGATGGCGACGAGAATCCCGCCGGGACCGACGTGCGGCGCCATGCCGGCGAGCAGGCGCAGCGCCTGGCGCGACAGGCGGCCGATCTCGCCCTCGCTGATCCGCCACTTGAGCTCCGGATGGCGGCGCAAGGTGCCGGTGCCGGTGCAGGGGAGGTCGAGGACGACGCGGTCGAAAGCTCCGCGCCAGGGCGGCGCGCCGGCGTCGGCGAGGATCACGGGGAGCATGCGGCGCAACCGGGAGCAGTTGGCGCGCAGGACCTCGGCGCGCGCCAACGAGATGTCGGCGAGCGTGAGGCGCACGCGCGGCTCGCGGGCGAGGAGGGCGAAGCTCTTGCCGCCCGGCGCCGCCGCGGCGTCGAGGATCGTCTCGCCGGGCCGCGGCGGCGGGATCAGCGCCGCCGCCTGGCTGGCCTCGTCCTGGATGTAGAGATCGCCGCGGGCGAAGGCCGCGGTGCCCAGCGGATTGCCCCGCCGCACCGTGAGGCCGAGAGCGGAGAGGGCTGCCGGCTCGATTTCGAGCCCTTCGTCGATCAATGCCTCGGCCAGCAGCTCGCGCCCGCCGCGGTCGCGGAAAGCGAGGAGCTGCAGCGGCTTCGCCCGGTTGTTGGCGGCCAGCAGCTCGCGGGTCCGCGCTTCGCCGAACTGGTCCAACCAGCGCTCCACCAGGAAGTCGGGATGGCTCATCTCGATGGCGAGGCGGCGGACCGGATCGGGCTCCTCGACCGGCCACTCCTCCAGGCTCGGCGCGCGGGCGATGCGGCGCAGGACGCCGTTGACGAAGCTCGCGCCGCCGCGGTGCGTGGCCTGGTGCGCCTGCTCCACCGCCTCGTGCACGGCGGCGTGCGCCGGCACGCGGTCGAGGAAGAGGAGCTGGTAGGCGGCGACCCGCAGCGGCGAATGGAGCGCCTCCTCGATCTCGTCGAAGCGGCGGTTGCTGGCCACCGCGATGACGTGGTCCAGCCGGCGCAGCCAGCGCAGGCTGCCCATCACCAGCTCGTTCAGGAGCCCCTGGTCGCGCTCGTCGAAGCGCGACATCGCGCTGTCGAGGAACGACTCGACCGGGGCCAGGGAGCGCAGGGTGCGCTCGAGGACCCAGCCGGCGGCGGCCCGCACGTTGTCCTGCGGCGTGCGCCGGGGCGTCTGCCGCCGGCTGCGCCCGGCGCCGGTCTGCGACGCCGCAAGGACAGGAGCTCGATGTTTCGACATGCGTGTCAGCGGGTCAGGAGAAGCGGTCGCCCGGCCGCAGGCGCTCCCCGTTCACGAAATCGGCCGCCTTCCGCGCCTGGCGGCCGGGGCGCTGCAGCTCCTCGATGGCGAGCACGGAGCCGCCGCCGCAGGCCACGGCGAGGCGTCCCTCGCGCAGACCGAGGATGGTGCCCCCCTCTCCCGGCGGCAGGGAGGGGATGGGAGAGGGGTCGGGGGTGAGGGGCCGCGCCCGCACCAGCTTGACCGGCGCGCCCCTGAGCTCCGCGGTGAGGCCCGGCCACGGCGTGTAGGCGCGCAGCCGGCCGGCGAGGGAAGCCGCGGAGAGCGACCAGTCGACCCTCCCGCTGTCACGGGTCAAACGCGGCGCATACGTCGCCAGCGCGGAGTCCTGCGGGAGGGGGGTGAGCGTGCCGCGCTCCAGCTCGTCCAGGGTCCGCACCACGAGGGCGGCCCCGGTCTCCGCGAGGCGGCGGGACAGCTCCCCCGCGGTCTCCTCGGAGCCGATCGCCACCTCTTCCTCAAGGAGGATCGGCCCGGAGTCGAGCCCCGCCTCCATCTGCATCGTGGTGACACCGGTGCGCTCGTCCCCCGCCGCCACGGCCGCCTGGATGGGCGCCGCGCCGCGCCAGCGCGGCAAGAGCGAGGCGTGCAGGTTGATGCAGCCGTGCGCCGGCAGCGCGAGGAGGTCGCGCGGGAAGATCTGGCCGAAGGCGACCACCACCGCGATCGCCGGCGCCAGGCCGCGCAGCTCGTCCAGGAATGCAGGCGCGCCGACCCGCTCCGGCTGCACGACGGGCAGCCCGTGGGCTCGCGCCCAGCGCGCCACCGGAGGGTCCTGCGCCTCCTGGCCGCGGCCGGCCCGGCGCGACGGCTGCGTCACGGCGCAGACCGGGGCGCGGCCGGTAGCCACCAGCGCCGCGAGCGTCGGCACCGCGAATTCAGGAGTCCCGAAGAAGACGATGGGGGCGACCGCCGGCATGCGGCGAAGGATAGCACCCGGCCCACCCTCACCCCGGAGGGGTGAGGGCTATGGGTTGTTGATCACGAACTGCCGTTTGCCGATGTAGGTGCTGAAGGCCTTCACGTCGGTGACCAGGAGCTCGATCTGGTGCGGTCCGTTCGAGTAGTTGCGGGTGTCGATGAGCAGGCGCCAGCCGGGTGCCGCGCTCTGCGGGAACCCGAGATAGAGCGACGAGATGAACGGATACGCCAGGCCGGTCTCCGCGGGACCCACAATCGCGCCGTCGATGAGCACCTGCACCAGGCCGATTCCCTCCCAGTCGAGCGCCCAGCCGCTGACGTAGGTGAAGCCGCTCAACTGCTGGCCGAACACCGGCTGGTCGATGTTGCCGATGGAGTCTTCGTTTCTGATGTGCTGTTGGCAGATGAAGGTGACCGGAATCTCGCCGATCAGTGAGACCTGCCCCGCATGGTCGCCCGCCCGGATGGTGAGCACGTGCTGCCCCTCGCTGTACTGGGGCGGGAACCCGGTGACGGGATCAGGGGTGAGCAGCACTCCCAGGTCGAGCAAGAAACGGAAGCCACTGTGCGGTGCGTCCTTGAGCCCGGGGAAGATGGGCTCGAGGTCGACGCGGCGCAGACCGTAGCAGTCCGCGAATCCGTCCCGCGCCGTGTCGAAGACGCAGTCCAGGCGGCTGTTCGAGAAGAGGGCGCGGTCGATGAGCACTTCGACGTAGCCCACTCCAGTGTCGTAGTCCTGCACTCCGGCGTCCAGGGCGTAGCCGCTGATCACGCTCCAGCGCCGCGGATCGCCACCGCGATTGCAGTCGCCGTGCAGCTCGGCCTGCGGAGCCGGGAACTCGATCTTGCCGAACGGCACCAGGTCGTGCTGGACGTTCAGGAACTCGAAGACCCGCGAGGGCAGGTTGGTGGTCTCGCCCGACTTGCTCAGGATGCGCGGCGTGACCGTGTGGTTGCCGTTCAGGAAGTGGGTGGTGTCGAGCTGGTACACCCAACCGGCGGCCAGCGAGTCCGGGTAGCCGGGGAACCGCTGGGCCACGGCCGGCCGGTTGCGGTGGTAGTTGGCGCGCCCGACGACGGCGCCGTCGACCAGGATGTCCACCGCGGCGACGCCGTCGTCGTCGAGGGCCCAGCCCTGGAGGGGCAGGAAATTCGCGCCTGAGTTGCCGCCGCCCACCTTGCCGCCGAAGGAGCCGAAAGGCGGAGCGGCCCAGACCGGCGCCGCGGCCAGGATAGCCGCCATCGTCATGAGGCCGACTATCAGGGGGACCACCTGCGTGACGTTGCGCTTCATCGCTCGTACCTCCGCACACATGCCCGGCTTTTCCTCAAGTATTACGTGAGCTTTCCGGATTGTATGAGCGATTATAGCGGGATGTCAATCGATTTCCTCGCCGTCCAGCTCTTCGAGGTGGCCGGCGACCAGGCGAGGCAGGCTCGCCAGGTCGTATCCGCCCTCCAGGACGGCGAGGACGCGGCCGGCGCAAACCTCCTCGGCGAGGCCGCGGAGGAGCCCGCCCCAGCGGCGGAAGCCCTCCTCGCTCACCCGCATGCCGCCCAGTGGATCGCCGCGCCAGGCGTCGAAGCCGGCCGAGAGGAGGAGGACCTCGGGGGCGAACCGGCGCAGGGCGGGGAGGACCCGCTCCACGATGGCCTCTTCATAGACGTCGTCGCCGGTACCGGCAGGGAGCGGCACGTTGAGCGTCGCGCCCGCTCCCGGACCGCTGCCGGTCTCATCCGCTGCGCCGGTGCCGGGATAAAACGGGTACTGGTGCGTGCTGGCGTAGAAGACGTCGGCCCGCTCCTCGAACAGGTGCTGCGTGCCGTTGCCGTGGTGGACGTCGAAGTCGAAGATCGCCACGCGCGAGGCGCCGTGCCGGCGGCGCAGGTGCTCGGCCGCCACCGCCACGTTGTTGAAGAAGCAGAAGCCCATCGCGGTCGCCCGCTCGGCGTGGTGGCCCGGCGGCCGGACCGCCGCAAACGCCCGCCTGCCTGAACCGCCGGCCACCCAGTCGGCAGCGGCGAGGACCGTGTCGACCGCCCCCCACGCCGCCTCCCAGGTGCCGGGCGACAGAGGATTGTCCGCCGAGTCGATGAGCGAGTCGCCGCGTTCGACGGCCCGTTGCAGCCGCTCGACGTAGCTCTCGTCGTGGAGCGCGCACACCGCCGCCCGAAGAGCCGGCGCGACGCCGGCGCTCCCAGGGTCCGCCGCGCCCTCCACGATGGGCCAGCCGCTTCCGCGCAAGTGCTCGACGATCGCGGTGAGCCGTTCCGGGCGTTCCGGGTACCCGCGCGGGGCGACGTGCGAGAGGCAGCGGGGATCGGTGAAGACGGTGAGCATCGGGGGGAGATGATACCCCGGCCCCTCACGGACGACCACGGACCGGCACGGACAGGCACGGACAGGCTCGTGGATGGTCCGTGTCCCGTCCGAGGTCGTCTGTGCCCGTCCGTGCTCCCCTCCCTACCGATGTGGCACCTCCAGCCCCCTCCCCCGTAGGCGGCGGCGGATGCGGTGGACCAGGGTGTCGACGGTGGAGGGCGCGAGGCGGCCGCCGGCGGCGGCCGCGATCTCGTGGCTGCTGTAGCCCTCGAGCACCGCCATTCGCATGATCCAGGCGTTGCGGCGGCCGGAGCCGAGCCCGCGCAGCCGGCGGCAGCGGTCGAGGAGCAGGCGCTGACGCTCGCGGCGCAGGAAGACCTCCTCGGGGGTCGGGCCGGGATCGGCGAGGCTCTCCACGGCTCGGCGGGTCCGGCGGCCCAGACGGCCGAGGCGGACCGTGTCGAGACCGCTGCGCTTGAGGGCCAAGGCGAGGCGCCGGCGGTCGAGGATCAGGTGCTCGGCGACGATGCCAATGTAGGCGATGAGCTCGGGCTCGGTGCCGGCCCGGCAACGCCGGAGGCGGGAAGCGCCGGCCTCCAGCAGACGGCAGTAGATTTCCTGCATCAGCTCGTCGACGAGCTCCGGGTGAGCGCGGATGCCCACCCGGCAGAGCACCCTGCGCACCCGGCAGCGCAGGCGGCCGTCGTAGCGGTGCACCACGGTGCTCCAGTCCATACCCGGCGGCAACAGCCCGCCACTCGTTTCAACGTTGGCTGCAACGGCTTCGAATTCGGATTCCATCGGACTCCTCCTCAGGGACGTTGAGGAGGAGGCAGGCGGACAACAGATCGGGAGCGGGACGGACGCCCCGCACGGCAAGGTGGCCTCTTTATATCCGATCCGGCCCGCCCTGCGCAAGCGGGGGGCCGCGCGGGCTTCGGGGTACAATCCGCCTTCCGTGCGCCGCCCCCGCCCGCTTCTGCGTTCCCTTGTTTCCGCTCTCACCGTGGCCGCCCTGGCCCTCGGCGCCTGCCGGAGCGAGCCGAAGCCGGCGGCGCGGCAGCGTCTGGCCGGCGCGGCCAAGGGTTGGAACGTCGTCCTGCTCACTGTCGACACCCTGCGCGCCGACCGGCTGGGCGCGTACGGCTACCAGTCCCAACTCTCCAATCCGGTCACGCCGCAGATGGACGCCCAGCTCGCCGCGGGTGTGCGGTTCGAGTCGGCGATGGCGCAGCGGGCTGCCACCTGGCCGTCCCTCGCCTCGCTCCTCACCAGTCTCTATCCGAGCGCCCACGGCGTGGCGGAGAACGGCTACGGCTTTCCCGACGACCTGCCGACCCTGCCCAAGGTCCTCCACGCCGCGGGCTATCGAACGGCGGCGTTCTTGAGCAACATGTGCGACGCCAACCACCAGGGGTGGGACGACTTCGCCTGCTCGGGCGGCCAGGACGGCAAGACCGTGCAGCGCGCGGTGGAGTGGGCGCAGGCCCAGTCCGCCGACAGGAAGAGCGGGCGGCCGTTCTTCCTCTGGGTCCACCTCTTCGGCGCCCATAACCCGTACTACAACGGCGGCGACGCGGCAGCGCGCCTCGACCCGGGCTATGACGGACCGGTGCGCCCCAAGAAGTGGGCGCTCGAGGAGATCATGGTCAAGCGAGTGCCGCTCGCCGAGCGCGACCGCCGCCACCTCGAAGCGCTCTACGACGCCGCGGTGACGGGCAGCGACCGGCTGGCCGGCGGCGTGCTCGGCGGGCTGCGCGCGGCAGGCCGGCTCGAGCGGACCATCGTCGTGCTCGCCGCCGACCACGGCGAGGAGCTCTACGCGCACAACGGCTACATCTTCCACTCCTGCTCGGTCTATCAGACCACCCTTCACGTGCCGCTGGGGATCGCGGCGCCGGGCCTCGTGCCGGCGGGCGCGCGGGTGCCGCAGACCGTCGAGCTGATCGACGTCATGCCCACCCTGCTGGAGCTGGTGGGCGTCGCCGCGCCGCCAGAGCAGCACGGCCGCTCCCTGGTGCCCTACCTCGAACGGCCGGGGAGCGGCGGCGGCGGCAAGCCGGCCTTTTCGGAATATGGCGCGAGCACCGTCCATACCGTGATCCAAGGGAGCTGGAAGCTGGTGCACAACCCGGACGGCTACGATCCCGTCTGCATTCCGGACGCGCCGCCGCATCACTACCCCATCGGCCGCGCCGAGCTCTACGACCTGGGCGACGACCCGGGAGAGAAGAAGAATCTGGCCGGCAGCCGCCCCGCCGTGGTGGCCGAGCTGACCCGGCTGATCCGTCAACGCTTCTCCGGCCTCATCCGCCGCCAGCACCAGCAGGAGGTGCCCGAGAAGACCCGGAAGGAGCTCAAGGCCCTGGGCTACGTGGCACCCTGACCCGCCGGTCATCCTCCGAGGACGAACGTTCATCCTCGGCCGCGGTGGAGGAAGAGCCCTCCGCGACGGAGGTGGAAGGCGCCGCTGTGGAGAAGAAGCGTTCCGGGCGACACGATCGGCGCGCTCGGAGAGAGAGTTGACTCGCACCTGGGCGTTCCGTATCATCTACCTCCTTTGGCGGCGAGGGGGAGGTTAGCTCAGCGGTAAGAGCACCTGCCTTACACGCAGGGGGTCGCGGGTTCGAATCCCTCACCTCCCACCAGGGAGGACCGGGGAGTCGATCCGAGCCGTCTCAAGGAAAACCCAAGCGGGGCTGTAGTTCAGTTGGTTAGAACGCCGGCCTGTCACGCCGGAGGTCGCGGGTTCGAGCCCCGTCGGCCCCGCCAATCTTTGCCCGAACGAGTGTTGGAGAAGACGCGATGCGCGACAAGATCAAGTTGGTCTCCTCAGCGGGGACCGGTTACTTCTACACGACGACGAAGAACAAGAAGCTGTCCACCGAGAAGCTGCGGATGAAGAAGTACGACCCCAAGGTCCGCAAGCACGTCGAGTTCGTCGAAGAGAAGCTGCGCTAGCCCTTCCCTCGCGTCTATCCTCCTCCGCTCCTGCCCATGCCCTCCGCCGGGGAGGGCATCGCTTGTGCAAGAATGACCGCCGAAAGGAGGAGACGTCCCATGCATGAAGTGCCCCCTCTGCCTTATGCCTTCGACGCGCTGGAGCCGCACATCGACGCGCGGACGATGGAGATCCATCACGACAAGCATCACGCCGCGTACGTCACCAACCTGAACAAAGCCCTGGACGGCCATCCGGACCTGCAGGGGAAGAGTGTCGAGGACCTCCTGCGCGGCTTCGACAGCGTGCCGGAGGCGATCCGCACCGCCGTGAAGAACCACGGCGGCGGCCACGCCAACCACAGTCTCTTCTGGCAGGTCATGGGCCCGCAGGCCGGCGGCTCCCCGAGCGGCGACCTGGCGGCGGCGATCCAGCGCGATTTCGGCAGCTTCGACAGCTTCAAGGAGAAGCTCACCAACGCCGCGGCCGGCCAGTTCGGGTCCGGCTGGGGCTGGCTGGTGGCCGGCGGCGGCAAGCTCGAGGTCGTGGCGCGCCCCAACCAGGACAGCCCGTTGATGGAGGGCAAGACGCCTCTCCTCGGCGTCGACGTGTGGGAGCACGCCTACTACCTCAAGTACCAGAACCGGCGCCCCGACTACCTCGCCGCCTGGTGGAACACGGTCAACTGGCAGGCGGTCGCCGACCGCTACAGCCGCGCCCGCGGCTGACGCCCGCCCCCACGCGAGCGCATCGTTGCATCGGGGCGGCCCGCGACCGCCCCGTCCTCTCTCCCTCCTCAGCCGCAACTTTTGTTTATAGAGAAGTTTGCACGTCTCAGCTCAGTAAATGAGCAGTTCGGTGCTATCTTTGGGGCGCACTCCCAAGTTTTTTTCAAGTATGTCTGCTCTAGAATAGGTTCAAATGAACACGAGGGGCACCGAGAACCTCAACCAACTGCACCAAGGAGGGACAGCACAATGGCCAACATCGACCGCAGCATCCCCATGTTTCGGCGGGAGGAGCGGCACCTGACCAAGGTCTTCAAGGCGCTGTCGGACGGCACGCGCCAGGAGATCCTGCGTCTGCTGGAAGGCCGCCAGCGCACGGTCGGAGAGATCGTCGGGAACTTCAACCTGTCGCAACCCACGATCTCGCGCCATCTGTCGGTCCTCAAGGAAGCGGAGCTGGTCGTCGACCAGAGGCAGGGCCAGAACGTCATCTACCGCCTCAACGAGCCCGCGCTGTCCACCTCGATGCAGGAGTTCTTCGGTCAGTTCCGCAGTTGCCAGGAAGTCATGCGCTGAGCGCTTCCGCGCCCTCATCCGCGCTATACTCCGCATCCCGCGAAGCCGCCTGCCCTCCGATCCCCGGAGGAGCAGGCGGCTCTTCGCCATGATCGCACATTCCACGGCGGTGTAGCTCAGTTGGTTAGAGCGAGCGACTCATAATCGCTAGGTCATGGGTTCAAGTCCCGTCACCGCCACCATCCGGACCCCGGCATGGACCTCCTCGAATCGCTGGAGGCGTTCTTCGGCGCCTCCGCTCCCCTCGCTCCGGGCGACGGCCTGATCGTCGCGTTCTCGGGCGGCTCTGATTCCACCGCCTTGCTCTGGGGTCTGTCCCGGCTCGCCTCCCGCCGCGGCCTCCGCCTGGCGGCGGCCCACCTCGACCATGGGCTCGACCCCGGCTCGGGCGCCCGCGCCCAGGCAGCGGCGGTCGCAGCCGCGCGGCTCGGCGTCCCCTTCGTCGCCGCCCGACAATGCGTCGCAGAGCTGCGCCGGCCCGGCGAGAGCCGCGAGGCGGCGGCGCGGCGCGTGCGCTACTCGTTTCTGGAAGCGGTGCGTTGCGCCCACGGCGCCTCCTGGATCGCCACCGGCCACCACCGCGACGACCAGGCGGAGACGGTGCTGCTGCGCCTCCTCTTCGGCAGCGGAATCGCCGGGCTCGCCGGGGTGCGTCCGGTGCACGGCCGGGTGGTCCGGCCGCTCCTCGGCGTGCCGCGCGCGGCGCTGCGGGCGGCGGTGGAGGCCGCCGGGCTCCCGGTGAACGAAGATCCAACGAACGCCGACCTCGCGACGCCGCGCAACCGAGTCCGCCACCGCCTCCTGCCGGCCCTCTCCGCGCTCGACCGGGACCTGGCGCCGCGCCTCGCCCGCCTCGCCGCGCGCGCCGGTGCCGCGGCCGCCGCGGTGGAGGGCCGCATCGTCCGCGAGCTCGCGCTGCGGCATTTCGAGAACGGAGGAATCGCCTTCGACCGGCGCGCGCTGGCGGCGCTGCCCGGACCGCTCGTGCCGGCCGCTCTGGCGGCCATGCACCGCCGCGCCGGCGTCCCCTATCCGCCGGGGGAGGCGGCGCGCGCGGAGCTGTTGCGCCAGCTCGCCGCGTCGGCGGGCGGCAGCGTCGGCTGCGACTGCGGCGCCGGGTGGCGCTGGTCGGCCGACGGCGACCTCCTCCTGCTCCGCCGCGCGCCGGAACGGGAGCAGCGGGCCGACTTCTCGTATACTCTGGAGATTCCGGGTGAGCTGGAGATCCCGGAGCTGGGCCTTCGATTCGGGCTGCACCACCGCCCCGTGGAGCCCTGGATGCTCGCCGGGGCTCTCGACCGTGCGGGCCTTGCGTTGCCTGTGCGGCCCGGGGATCGGGTCACGGTGCGCAACCGCCGCGCCGGCGACCGCCTGCACCCCCTGGGGTCGAGCGGCAGCCGGAGATTGAAGGACGTCCTGGTCGATCGCCATGTGCCGCGCGGGCGGCGCGACCGCATCCCCCTGTTGTGCGTGGGGGACCGCATCGCCTGGGTGCCCGGCGTCACGATCGACCACCGTTTCCGCATCTGTTCGGAGGCGACCGCCTGGGTCGCCACCCTGACTTTGGTGAGGCCCGAGACCCGATGAGCCCCAGCCCCGCAAACGACCAGACCCCCAGCCTCGATCCCCTGTTCGACGCCGAGGCCATCCGCGCGGGCGTGACGGCTCTCGGGGAGCGCATCACCCGCGAGCTGGGAGAGGAAGACCCGCTGCTCATCGCCCTCCTCGGCGGCTCCGTCATCTTCCTCGCCGATCTCGTGCGCGCCATCGGCCGGCCGATCCGCTTCGAGTTCATCCAGGTCGGCTCGGGAGTGGAGTCGGGCGTGATGCAGATCCAGTACCCGATCCCGGTGGACATCGCGGGGCAGAGCGTCCTGGTGCTCAAGGACGTGGTGGCCTCGGGGGTCACCGAGCCCTACCTCGAGCAGCAGCTCCGCGACCATGGCGCGCGCGCCGTCCGCTTCGCCGCGCTGATCGACATTCCGGACGATCGCAAGACCGGCTTCGAGGTGAGCTACTCCGTCTTCTCCACTCCGCGGCAGGGCCTGCTGGTGGGGTATGGGCTCAAGCACGACGGACGATTCGGCAACCTCCCTTATGTCGCACGGCTGGCCGGAGGGGGCGAATGAGCGCGGGAATCCCCGCCCGGGTCCCCCGGTTGTCACACAGCAGGGACTTCGTGTCCCTGCATGGCGCCGCCGTGAGCGGCGCTTCCCGAAAGAGGTAAGCCCACTTTGAGCTCGACTCTCAAGACGTTGTTTCTCTGGATGGCGATCTTCGTCGTCGTCATCCTGCTGTGGAATACCTTCCAGCGCAGCAAGACCAACCACCAGGAGCTCAACTTCACCCAATTCATGGAGGCGGTGGAGAAAGGCAAGGTGGCCGAGGTCACGATCCGCGGCCAGCAGCTTTCCGGCAAGTTCAAGGGCGGCGCCGAGTACCCGGAAGGCGAGGAGTTCACCACGCAGCTCCCCAACTACCCTGACCTGGTGAAGGACCTGCAGAAGTCGGACGTGGTGATCAAGGCCGAGGAGCCGCGCGAGAATCCGCTGATCGCGGTGCTCTTCACCTGGGCGCCGGTGCTGCTCATCGTCGCGCTGTGGATCTTCTTCATGCGCCAGATGCAGACCGGCGGCAACAAGGCCCTCTCCTTCGGCAAGAGCAAGGCGAAGCTGCTCAACACCTCGGGGAAGAAGGTCACCTTCAAGGACGTCGCCGGCGTCGAAGAGGCCAAGGAGGAGCTCCAGGAGATCGTGGAGTTCCTGAAGGAGCCGCAGAAGTTCCAGAAGCTCGGCGGCCGCATCCCCAAGGGGGTGCTGCTCATGGGTCCCCCGGGCACCGGCAAGACGCTGCTCGCGCGGGCGATCGCCGGCGAAGCGAACGTCCCCTTCTTCTCCATCTCGGGCTCTGACTTCGTCGAGATGTTCGTCGGCGTCGGCGCCTCGCGCGTCCGCGACCTCTTCGAGCAGGGGAAGAAGAATGCTCCCTGCATCGTCTTCATCGACGAGATCGACGCCGTCGGCCGGCACCGCGGCGCCGGCCTGGGCGGCGGCCACGACGAGCGCGAGCAGACGCTCAACCAGCTCCTCGTCGAGATGGACGGCTTCGAATCGAACGAAGGGGTCATCCTGATCGCGGCCACCAACCGGCCCGACGTCCTCGACCCGGCCCTGCTGCGCCCCGGCCGCTTCGACCGCCGCGTCGTGGTCGACCGCCCGGACATCGGCGGCCGGCTGGGGATCCTGAAGGTGCACACCCGCAACATCCCGCTCGACGAGAGCGTGCAGCTCAACATCATCGCCCGCGGCACCCCGGGCTTCGCCGGCGCCGACCTCGCCAACCTGGTGAACGAAGCGGCGCTGGTCGCCGCCCGGCGGAACAAGAAGAAGGTCGACATGACCGACTTCGAGTACGCCAAGGACAAGGTCCTGATGGGCGTCGAGCGGAAGACCCTCATGCTGACCGACGAGGAGAAGCGGGTGACCGCCTACCACGAGGCGGGGCACGCCCTGGTGGCCGCCTTCACGCCGGGGTCCGATCCGCTGCACAAGGTGACGATCATCCCGCGCGGACGCGCCCTGGGCCTCACCATGCAGCTCCCGACGGAGGACAAGTACACCTACCGCAAGCAGTACGTGGAGGCGCAGCTCGCGATCCTCATGGGCGGCCGGGTGGCCGAGGAGCTGACCCAGGAGGACGTCACCACAGGCGCCGGCAACGACATCGAGCGGGCCACCGAGATGGCGCGCCGGATGGTCTGCGAGTGGGGCATGTCCGACCTCGGTCCGCTGTCGTTCGGCAGCAAGGAGGAGCCGGTCTTCCTGGGCCGCGACTTCGCCCAGCGCGCCGACTACAGCGAGGACACGGCGGTGCAGATCGACCGCGAGGTGACGCGCATCGTGCGCGGCGCCTACGAGAGCGCCACGGCGATCCTCCGGAAAAACCGGGCTGTCCTCGACCGCGTCGCCACCGAGCTGCTCGAGCACGAGTCGCTGGACGGCGAGGAGGTGTACGGCATCATCCGCGAGATGACCGGGCACGGCCCGGCGCCCACACGCCCGGTGCCGCCGGGCGAAGGGCTGGTGATCGGCGGCAACCAGGTGCCCGAGCCGGTGATCAGCGCGCGGCCGGTCCCCGTCGGCGAGGCCGGAAGCGGCCCGGCGGCATCGGGATCACCTGGGGGATCACCTGCGCCCTCCTCCGCGCCGGCGCCTGCCGAAGCCGAGGAGAAGGAGGAGGTCGCCACGACGGCCCGCCGGCAGGCGGCGCAGGGCGGCGTTCCCGAGCCCGAAGAGGGTTGAAGTACCCTGAGCCGGCCGCCCTTCCGCCCCCTCCCCCGGCCCCTCCCCCGTGCGTCCCCCATGACCCCACCCCGAACGGGAGAGGGGTTTGTCGGGTGGGCGGTGGCGCCCTCTCCCGCTCGGGGCGGGGGGCGGTGGCACGCGCGGGGGAGGGTCGGGGGAGGGGGCGGAAGGGGGACGCACGGTGTCGTCACGCGATAGACTAGGGGCGGGCTCCCCGCCCGGCCTGCTCATGCCTGCTCATGGAGACACCGCCAGCGCCCTCGCCAGCCGCCAGACTTGGACTCTCCGGCTTCCAAGCGGCGGGAGCCTTCGCCTGGGCGGGCGGCCCCTGGTCGTCGGCATCCTGAATCTCACCCCGGACTCGTTCAGCGACGGCGGGCTGTGGACCGACAGCGCACACGCCGTGGAGGGCGGGCTGCGCATGCTTGCCGATGGGGCGGACCTGCTCGACCTCGGCGCCGAGTCGACGCGGCCGGGCGGTGGCGTCTACGGTGCCGGAGCCGCCGCCGTGCCGGCGGAGGAAGAGGCCGCGCGCCTCCTGCCGGTGCTGACCGCCTTGCGGCGCGCGACGACGGCGCCGCTCTCCGTCGACACGCGCAAGGGAGAGGTGGCTCGGCAGGCCCTCGACGCCGGCGCGGACCTGATCAACGACGTGAGCGCGCTGGCCGACCCCGCGCTCGGCCGCGCTGCCGCGGCGGCCGGCTGCCCGCTGGTGCTCATGCACAGCCGCGGCGAGCTCGGGACGATGCAGCGCGGGATCCGCTTCCGCGACCTCCTGGGCGAGGTGCGCGGCGAGCTGGCCGCCGCCGCCGAGCGCGCCCGCGCTCTCGGCGTCGACGAGGAGCAGATCGTCCTCGATCCGGGCATCGGTTTCGGCAAGACGGCCGAGCAGAATCTGGCCCTTCTCGCGCGGCTCGACGAGCTGGCGCCTCTCGGCCGGCCGCTCCTGGTGGGGGCGAGCCGGAAGAGCTTCCTCGCGCGCGCCGTCGAAGCGAGTGGCAGGCCGGCGCCGCCGCCCGCGGCGCGGCTGGCCGGCAGCCTGGCTGCCGCCGCCTGGGCGGCCGGCCGCGGCGCCGCCATGGTCCGCGTCCACGACGTGGCGGCGACCGTGCAGCTCCTCGCCGTCTGGCAGGCGATCGCGGCGCAGGCTGAGGGGGCGGAGGGATGAGCCTCCAGAAGGTCCTCGAGATCCTGACCTGGCGCGACGCCGTGGACATTCTGGCGGTGGCGGTGGTGATCTACAACCTGCTGCTGCTGATCCGCGGCACCCGCGCCGTGCAGATGCTCCTCGGCATCGTCTTCGTCGGCGTCGTCTATTACGCGGCCCAGCTCGCCGAGCTGCCCACGCTCCAGAAGATGCTGGAGAGCCTGCTCATCGTCCTCCCCTTCGCCATCATCGTGCTGTTCCAGCAGGAGATGCGCCGCGCGCTCGCCAACTTCGGCCGCAATCCGCTCTGGGGGCTGACCAAGCAGCAGAAAGTGGTCTCCTCCTTCGGCGACATCGTGCTCGCCGCGACCACCCTCTCGGCGCGCCGCATCGGCGCGCTGATCGTCATCGAGCGCCTCCAAGGGCTGCGCAACTACGTCGAGAACGGCATCCCGGTCGATGCCACGATCTCCTACGACCTCCTGATCAACATCTTCACTCCCGACACCCCGCTCCACGACGGCGCGGTGATCGTGCAGGACGACCGCATCGCGGCCGCCGCTTGCTTCCTGCCGTTGACGCCCAATCCCGAGCTGTCCAAGGAGTTCGGCACCCGCCACCGCGCCGCCCTCGGCGTCACCGAGGAGACCGACGCGGTGGCGGTCGTCGTCTCCGAGGAGACCGGGATCATCTCGGTGGCGTTCGACGGCGAGATGATCCGCGACCTCGACGGCAAGAGCCTGCGCAACGCGCTCTACAAGTACCTGATCACCGACCTCTATCCCCAGGTGGGCGCCGCGTGACGCCGCCATGAACGACTCGACGCGCACCTGGGGCCTGCGGCTGCTGGCCCTGGGCATCGCCGTCGGCCTCTGGTTCAGCGTCTCGTTCGAAGACCGCGAGGCGCTCTCGGAGCGGCTGGTGGAGGCAGCCGTCAGCTACAACCGGCCGCGCGGCTTCGAGATCCTCGATCCGGTGCCGACCGTCAACGTGCGCCTGCGCGGCAGCAGCAAGCTGATCCGCCAGCTCAACCCCTACCAGGTCGACGTGCAGGTCGAGTTGGCGCAGACCCAGCCGGGGACGATCAGCGTCAACCTGGGGCCCGAGAACGTCCTGGCTCCGGAGGGGCTGGAGGTGGTGTCGATCGAGCCGAACGTCATCCGGGTCGACCTCGAGCGGGAGATCACCCAGCGGCTGCCCGTGGTGCCGCATTTGGTGGGAGAGCCCGCCGCCGGCGCGATCGTCGAGGAGCCGGAGGTGTTTCCGAACCAGGTGCTGGTCACCGGCCCGGAGTCGCTCCTCGGCAAGGTCCAGTCGCTCTCGACCCGCCCCATCAGCCTGGACGGGCACGCCATCACGTTCGAGGAGACCGTCGCCGTCGTGCCGCCCGATCCCCTCATCCAGGTCGTCCAGCCCTCGAAGGTGACGGTGCGCGTGCCGATGCGGCTGCCCGACGAAGGCGGCGGCGCGGCGCGGAAGAAGGGGCCATGAGCGCCCACCGGCGGCTCTTCGGCACCGACGGCATCCGCGCCCCGTTCGGCGCGGCGCCGCTCGATCGCGCCACGGTGACTGCCCTCGCCGCGCATCTCGCATTCCTTCTTCGAGAGCGGTCCGGCCCGAGCCCGCCGCTGGTGGTGCTCGGCGGCGACACCCGCGAGAGCACGCCCGCGATCTGCCGCTGGCTGGCCACCGGCCTCCTCGCCGGCGGCGCGGCGGTCCGCAATGCGGGGGTGATGCCCACGCCCGGCGTCGCCTGGCTCACCCGCGAGCTCGGCGCCGCCGCCGGCGTCGTCGTGTCGGCGAGCCACAACCCCTACCCTGACAACGGGATCAAGCTGATCGACCCGCAGGGCCTCAAGTGGAGCGAAGCGGACGAAGCGGCCCTGGAGCGGCGGCTGGGCGCCAGCCCGGCGCCGCCGATGGCGACGGCGCTGGCGGCGGATGCCGATCCCCACGTCGATCCGGCCCTCCGCGAGAGCTACCTGCGCCACCTCGCGGCGACGGTGCCGGGCGAGCGCCCGCTGGACGGCCTGAACATCGTCCTCGACGCCGGGAACGGCGCCGCCTCCGGCTACGGGCGAGAGCTGTTCGAGCGGCTCGGGGCGCGTGTGACTCTGCTCCACGCCGATCCTGATGGCCGCAACGTCAACGCGGGCTGCGGCTCGACGGCGCCCGGAGAGATGGCGGCGCGCGTGGCAGCTGAAGGGGCCGACCTCGGCGCCGCCTTCGACGGCGACGCCGATCGCTGCATCCTCGCCGACGAGCGCGGCCAGGTGCGGGACGGCGACGCCATCCTCTATCTCTGGGCGACCTGGCTCCACCGCGCCGGCCGGCTCCATCCGCCCCGGATCGTGGCCACCTCGATGAGCAATCTGGGGCTCGAGCGAGCACTGGCGGCCGAGGGGATCGGCGTCGTCCGCTGCAATGTGGGCGACCGCTACGTGGTCGAGACGATGCGGCAGGAGGGCATCCTTCTCGGCGGCGAGCAGTCGGGGCACATCGTGCAGAGCGACCTCGCCAGCACCGGCGACGGTCTGCTGACCGCCGTCCAGATGGCCGCCCTGCGGCAACAGGCGGGTCAGCCTCTTTCCGCACTCCTGGCGCCCTTCCGCCGTTATCCGCAGGTGCTGCTGAACGTCAAGGTGGCAGGGAAGGTCGACTTCAAGGCCCTGCCTGTCGTGACCGCCGCCGCGCGCTCCGTCGAGGAGCGCCTGGGCGATGACGGCCGGCTCGTCCTCCGCTACAGCGGCACCGAGCCGCTCGCCCGCATCATGATCGAGGGTCCCGAGCAGGGGATGATCGACTCGTTGGCAGAAGAGCTGGCGGGCGTCATCGCCGAAGAGCTTGGGGCGCCGCTCCGCCCCCCAGATCCTTCCGGCTCGCACGGCTCGCCCTCAGGATGACTTCGGGGATTCGCGTTGAGGACTTTGCCAGGCCGATCTCTCATTCCCCCGCCATCGCGGCAAGCATCTCCCGGACCGCCCCCTCGACCCCGACCAGGACCGCTCGCGCCACGATCCAGTGCCCGATGTTGAGCTCCTCGACCTGGGGGATCGCGGCGATGGGACCCACGTTGTCGGCGCGCAGGCCGTGGCCGGCATAGACCCGCAGTCCCCGCTGGTTTCCGGCCTGCGCCATCTCCGTCACCTTGGCGAGCTCCTCGGCCACCTGGGCCGGGTCCTGGGCGCGCGTGTAGGCGTCGGTGTTCATCTCGAAGCCTTCGATCCAGCGCGCGCCGCCGCCCGGCATGCTGGAGAGCGCCTGGAGCTGCCGCTGGTCGGGATCGATGAACACCGAGACGGCGATGCCGGCGGCGGCGAGCTGCTCGGCCACCTCGGTCACCCGCCGGCCATAGAAGATCAGGTTGAGGCCGCCTTCGGTGGTCACCTCCTCGGGTCGTTCAGGGACCAGGGTGACCTGGTGCGGACGCAGGCGCAGGGCGGCCTTGAGCATTTCCGCCGAGATGGACATCTCCAGGTTGAGCTTGCCGCGGATGCCTTCGCGCAGGCGCTCGACGTCGGAGTCCTGGATGTGCCGCCGGTCCATCCGCAGGTGCACGGTGACGCCGGAGGCCCCCGCCTCCTCAGCCATCCAGGCCGCCTCGATGGGATCGGGATAGCGGGTCCGTCGCGCCTGGCGCAGCGTCGCGATGTGGTCCACGTTGACCGAGAGCTTCGTCTTTGTCGTGGTCATTGTCAGCGCTCGATTTCCAGGTCGCGCCGCGTCGGGTCTTCCGGCTGGACGCAGATTAGGACCGTGTTTTGAATGGGGAAGAAAGTCCGGTGGGTGCGCTCTCCGAACACGTAATTGATCTCGTAATAGCCGTCCGGGTTGACCTGTAACAGCGTACCCTTGCCGCCCTTGGCCCCCACGAGTGCGCTATGGATCATGACTTCTGCCGGTAATTCCATCATCCCTCCTCAGTGCTCGTCCTGCAAGTAGCCTTCGTCCTTATATTCTTTTAGCTTCCGCTGCAGGGTGCGCAGGCCGATGCCGAGGATGTCCGCCGCCCGGGCGCGGTGGCCGCCGGTGCGGTCGAGAGTCTCCAGGATCGCCTGGCGCTCGATATCGGCCATGGTGCGCGGCTCGCCGGCCGCCTCCTGCACGGGGCTGCCCGGAGCCGCCAGGGCCGACGACTCCCGTACCTCTACGGGCAGATCGGCCGGCTGGATCACCTCGCCCTGGTGGAAGACGACCACCGACTCCATCACGTTGCGCAGCTCGCGCACGTTTCCCGGCCAGGGAAAGTGGGACAGGACCTCCAGCGTCTCCGGGCTCAGGCGCATGGCGGGCTTGCCGTGCTCCTGGCAGAAGAGCCGGAGGAAGTGGTCGGCGAGCTGCGGGATGTCCCCCGGCCGCTCGCGCAGCGGCGGAATGCGCAGCGTCACCACCTTGAGCCGGTAGTAGAGGTCTTCCCGGAAGCGCCCCTCCGAGACCTCCCGCTCGAGATCGCGGTTGGTGGCCGCGATCAGGCGGAAGTCGACGTCGATCAGCTCGCTGCCGCCGACGCGCATGACCTGCCGCTCCTCGAGCACGCGCAGCAGCTTGACCTGGAGCTCGGGATAGAGCTCGCTGATCTCGTCCAGGAACAGACTGCCGCGGTGGGCGAGCTCGAACTTGCCGATCTTGCGCGACACGGCGCCGGTGAAGGCGCCGCGCTCGTGGCCGAACAGCTCGCTCTCCAGGATGTCGCTGGGGATGGCGCCGCAGTTGATGGCCAGGAAGCGCTCGTTGCGGCGCGGGCTGGCGCGGTGGACCGCGTTGGCGACCAGCTCCTTGCCGGTGCCGCTCTCGCCGATGATGAGCACCGAGGAGCGCGTCGGCGCCACCAGCTTCATCTGCTCGAAGAGACGCTCCATCGGTCCCGAACGCCCGATGATGCTCTCGAAGCCGTAGCGCTTGTCGAGCATCTGGCGCAGGTTCGAGACCTCTTCCTGGAGCTGCTGCTTCTCGATCAGGTTCATCACCCGCTTGCGCAGCTCGTAGAGGTCCACCGGCTTGGTGAGATAGTCGTCCGCCCCGATGCGCATCGCCTCCACCGCGGATTCGATCGTGCCGTAGCCGGTGACCAGGATCACTCCCAGGTCGAGCTTGCGCTCCCGGACCTCCTTGAGAAAGGCGACGCCGTCGGTGCCCGGCATCCGCAGGTCGCACACGGCGAGGCGCACGCCCTCGTTCTCTTCGAGGAATTCCAGCGCCTTCTTCGCGTCGTCGAACGTGCGCACGGCGAGGCCTGCCTTCTCGATGGCGATGGCCATCGACTCGCGCGACCCGGTCTCGTCGTCGATCACTAGAACCAGAGGCTTGTCCTGCATGCCTGGTCATTTTGGCACACTCGGAGGGCCGGGTCGAGGCTGTCATAAACTGTGGCCGCTGAGCCAGATATGACGCTGCCTCTGGAATCACCCGCCGCTGTCCCCGCGATCTCGACGCTCGAGGGGGTCCTGGAGCGGATCGTCTTTGCGAATGAAGAAAACGCGTGGAGCGTGGTGCGCCTCGCCGTGGCGGGGCGGCGCGAAGAGGTGACGGCCGTGGGCAACCTCCTCGGCGTGCAGCCCGGCGAGAGCCTGCGCCTCACCGGAAGCTGGATCCAGGACCCCAAGTACGGCCGGCAGTTCCGCGTCTCCTCGTACGCGACCGTGGCGCCGGCCACGCTGGCGGGGATCGAGAAGTACCTGGGCTCGGGGCTGATCCGCGGTATCGGCAAGGGGCTCGCCGCCCGCCTGGTGGAGAGCTTCGGGCTCGCCACCCTGGACGTCATCGAGGAACAGCCGGAACGGCTGCGCGAGGTGGAGGGGATCGGACCGCAGCGCAGCGCCGCCATCCGGAGCGCCTGGAGCGAGCAGCGGGAGATCAAGGAGGTCATGGTCTTCCTGCAGTCGCACGGCGTGTCGACCCACCACGCGATCAAGATCTTCAAGGTCTACGGGCCGCGCGCGGTCTCCCTCGTGCGCGAGAACCCCTACCGGCTGGCGGCCGACATCTACGGCATCGGCTTCAAGACCGCCGATACGATCGCCCGCGCGCTCGGCATTCCCGCCGACGCGCCGCAGCGGATCGAGGCCGGCGCCCTCCACGTCCTGGGCCTCGCGGCCGACCGCGGGCATCTCTACCTGCCGCGCCTGGAGCTCGCCGAGGAGGCGCGCGTGCTCCTCGGGTGCGAGCCCGAGCGCGTCGAGCAGTCCCTCGCCGCCCTGGCAGCGGCCGGCGAGGTGGTGGTCGAGCCGCTCCCCGCCGCTCCCGCGGACCCCGCCGAAGCGGCCGTCTTCCTGAGGGCGTTGCACGCGGCGGAGACGGGGATCGCGGCGCGCGTCCTCGCCCTCCTCGCCCAGCCGCCGCTGCCGTTCGAGATCGACGTGGAGCGCGCCCTCGAATGGTTCGCGAAGAGCGAGCGGATTTCCCTCGCCCCGCAGCAGCGGCAGGCGATCCGCGCCGGGCTCACGCGCAAGATGCTGGTGATCACCGGCGGTCCCGGCACCGGCAAGACCACGCTGGTGCGCGGCATCGTGCGCATCCTGGAGAAGAAAGGGCAGCGGATCGCGCTCGCCGCTCCCACCGGGCGCGCCGCTAAGCGGCTCGCCGCGGCCACCGGCGGCGAGGCGTCGACGCTCCACCGCCTGCTCGAGCTCGATCCGCGCAGCCGCGCCTTCGCCCGCAACCGGGAGCACCCTCTCGCCTGCGACGTCCTGATCGTCGACGAGGCGTCGATGCTCGACGCCCCGCTCGCCCACCACGTCCTGCGCGCAGTGCCGGACCACGGCCGGCTGGTGCTGGTGGGCGACGTGGACCAGCTCCCCTCCGTCGGCCCCGGCAGGGTCCTCGCCGACGTCATCCGCTCCGGCGCCGTCGAAGTGGTCCGCCTCACCGAGATCTTCCGCCAGGCCGAGCGCAGCCTGATCGTGGTCAACGCCCACCGCGTCAACGAGGGGCAGATGCCGGTGCTGGAGTCGGTGGACAGCGACGGCGATTTCTTCTTCATCGCGCGCCGCACCCCGGAGGAGATCGTCGACACCATCGCCCAGCTCGTCACGCAGCGGATCCCGGCGCGCTTCGGTCTCGACCCGGTGACGGAGATCCAGGTCCTCACGCCGCGCAACCGCGGGCCGCTGGGCACCGAGAGCCTCAATGGGAAGCTGCGCGAGCTGCTCAATCCCACCGGCCCGGCCGTCACCCGCGGCGGCCGCACGCTGCGCGTCGGCGACAAGGTGATGCAGGTGCGCAACAATTACGACCTGGAAGTGTGGAACGGCGACCTCGGCCGCGTCGTCGCCGTCGACCCGGTCGACCAGCTCGTGCGCGTGTCGATCGATGGCCGCGACGTCACCTACGACCTTGCCGCCTGGGACGAGCTCGTCCCCGCCTACGCCTGCTCGATCCACAAGGCGCAAGGCAGCGAGTACCCGTGCGTGGTGATCCCGCTCCACACCACCCACTACCTGATGCTGCAACGCAACCTCCTCTACACCGCCATCACCCGCGCGCAGCGGCTGGTGGTCCTGGTCGGCGAGGAGCGCGCGCTGCGCATCGCGGTGAGCAACCGCCGCGTCCGCGCCCGCCACACCCGCCTCGCCGAACGGCTGAGCGCCCCTCCCTTCAAGCCGCCGGGTTGAGACGGCAGCAGCGGTTAGCGCTATACTCCTCCGGTGCTCCGCGTCCTGATTCTCGACGACGAGTCGATGGTGGTCGACACGCTGGCGGTGTGGCTGCGCATGCCCGGAGTGCACCTGACGACCTGCCTGGAGATCGAGGCCGCCGAGGCTCTTCTGAGCTCCTTCCGCTTCGACGTGGTGGTGACCGATCTGTCCGTGTCGCAGCTCGGCGGGCTCGAAGGGATGCGCCTCATCCGCTTCGTGACCGCCAACTTCCCGGACACCACCGTCTACGTCCTGAGCGGCTATGTCGACGAGGGAGTCCGTTCGCTGTGCTCGGTGCTCGGCGTCACCACGGTCCTGGAGAAGCCAGAGGGTCTCGCCCAGCTCCGCAACCTCCTGCTCGAGCGGCGCGCCGAGGCGACTGGCAACGGCGAGCCCGGGGACGTCGGCGAGGTGCAGCAGGTCGAGCGCCTCGAGGAGTTCCTCGCCGCCAAGACCATCCGCTCGGTGCTGCAGCCGGTGGTCAAGCTGCGGGAGGGCGGCGCGCCCTTCGAGGTCTTCGGCGTCGAGGGGCTGGCGCGCGGACCCACGACCTCGGTCCTCGGCAGCCCGTCGTTCCTGCTGGCCTATGCCGCCTTCAAAGAGCTCCTCTTCGACGCGGATCTGATCTGCATTCGCGCCGCGCTGGCCGAGGTGCGCCATCTCGGCAATGCGGTCACGACGTTTCTCAACGTCCAGCCGCGCTCGCTCACCAACCCGGAGTTCACGGCGACGCTCTGCGACGCCGTCCTCTCTGCGGGGCTGGTCGAGACCCAGATCGTGCTCGAGCTCACCGAGCAGCAGACGATCGTCAACCCGCGCGCCTTCGCCGCGACCCTGCACCGTCTGCGCGAGCGCGGCTTCCGCATCGCGCTCGACGACTACGGCGAGGGCTCCTCCAACCTCAATCTCTTCCAGACCCTGCGCCCGGACTTCCTGAAGATCTCGGGCACCTTCTGCCGCGGGCTGGCGCGCGACCCCTTCAAGCAGATCATCGTGCAGAGCACCGCCGAGATGGCGGCGCGCGTCGGCACGGCAACGGTGATGGAAGCGGTCGAAACCCCGGAAGACGCGGAGATTTTGCGCTTTTTGGGTATCGACTACGGGCAGGGATATTTCTTTTCCGAGCCGCTCCCGGGCCGCGAGCTCGCGAGCTCGCCGCGGGTCGGGATCGCTCACCCGGAGCACCCGGGCAAGCTCTCACCGCTCGGCGCCGCCTCGCCTCTGCCGTAATCCGTTTGCAAACGCGCCCCGCGCGCTATAAATCCGGTTCGTCAGTCGTTGTCACGGCTTGTCGTCGCACCCGCACTGTACAAACAGTCGAATGCACGGCAAGTCAATTTATTCTGCCAACATTCTGAAAGAGGAATGACTATGACTAGAGCTCCTCCCCGCGGCCTGGAACGGGCCGAGTCGCCAAAGGTCCAATCGAACGCAACATCCGTGCTCGCACGGGGAGATAAACTGAAATGTCTATTCATGATTTTCATTCGAAGTTTGTTTCGGGTGGTGAGAGGAACGCGCTGTTTACCGTCTTGCGTCGGCTGAGCCTGGTGGACAACCCCCGCAGGTTGATAGCGCTGGCCGAAGCATCTGGAGGCTGGCCGGTCTGGGATGCGGCAGGAAGCCCGCCGCTGGCAGAGCTCGCAGCCTCGAAGGCCTGAAGTCAACGGACTGAAACGGCGGCCCGTGGCAAGAGACGTCGCGCCCCCAACCGGGGCTCCGGCACGTCCCTTTGCTACGGGCCGTTCGCCGGCTGGGAGCGTCCCCCCGTCCGCCCCGCCTCGGGATAGACCCGCAGCCCAACCTGTTATCAACGCAAGGAGTCTTCGATGGTCTTTGAGATAATGAAGCAGCGCGTCCTCGCCGTCCCCGAGGTGGCGAGCTGGCCGCAGATGAAGGAGATCGTCGGGCGGGCGGTACACCAGGACTGGCGTTCTCTCTGGGACTATCCGTTCATCGCCTGCCGCGCGGTCGGGGGCAGGGAAGAGGCCGTGGTGCCCGGCGCCGCGGCCATCTTCTGTGCCCTCGCGAGCGTCCATCTCGTGGACGACATGCTGGATGACGATCCGGCGGGCGACTACCACACGCTCGGCGTCGGCACTGCGGCGAACCTCGCACTCGCGTTCCAGGCGGCGGGGCATAGCGTGCTCGACGACGCGGGCTGCGACGGCGCCCTGCGGGCCGAGCTCCAGGCGCTCTTCGCCCGCATCTCCCTGGCGACCGCCTTTGGACAGAATCTCGACACGCGCGACATGCGCACCGAGGACGAGTACTGGGAGACGGTGGAGGCCAAAACGCCACCGCTCTTTGGCGGCGCCTTCTACCTGGGGGCGCGGCTCGGCGGAGCGACCGCCGAGGTGGCGGCACAGCTCGAGCGGCTGGGCGGTCTGATCGGCCTCTTCATCCAGGTCAGCGATGATCTCGGGGATGCGCTCAAAGTGCCGGCAGGCGCGGACTGGATCCGGCGGTTCAACAACCTCGCCATCCTCTATGCGCTCACCGCCGACCACGCCGACCGGGAAGCCTTCGATCGCGCCTCGCGCGCCGCCGGCGATCCCGACGCCCTCGCCGAGGCCCAGCAGATCCTGGTGCGCAGCGGCGCCGTGAGCTACTGCGCGCTCAAGCTGATCGAGCTGTCGCGGCAAGCCCGCGATCTGCTCGCCAGCACACCTCTGCACGCTCCGCAGACCATCGAGCATCTCCTCGGCGTGCAAATGAAGCCCCTCGACCACCTTTTCCGCTCGCTGGGAGTGGAGACGCCGCCGCTCCTGTTGCTCGGCTGAGAGGCGCGAGCGACGATCCGCTGTCCCGCTGGATGAAAGTTGTGGCACTATACCCAGGCGGACGGCTCAAGCGGCTCTCCGCAGTTGAGTTGGTTGCTTGTTTTAATGTTTCTATTTTATGTATGGAGGGTATGCATCATGATCATCGTCTCGGGCTCAGCCAGCCACCCGGCTGGAAACACCTGATCCAACACTTCCTCAATTCGTAGTTCTGTCCTGCTCGCTGGCCGCGCCCCGTTGTGGTGGTGGGGCGAGCGAGCCGTGCCACAGTGCTGGTTTTCTTATGGAGGGGAGAATCATGGCCGACCCGCCGTGCTGAGCAAGTCACGTCCCGCGTCTCTGTCGTACTCTTACTGAATTTATTTCTTAACTTTTGCCGGAGGGGAAAGCCCTCCGCACGGGAGACCTGATTATCATGTCCATTCGCGACTTTCATGCCCAGCTCGTGTCCGGCAACAACAAGACGTCTCTGTTCGACGCTCTCCGCAAGCTGAGGACCATCGCCGACCCGAAGAGCCTCTTCGAGATCTCTTCGGATCCCTGGCCGCAATGGGCCGGGGCGGCGCAGTCCGCCGCGCTGGCCGAGCCGGCCTGATCCCCCGGTCTGAACACCGGGCAAGTTGACGTCGGAATGCGGGCCCCGGCCGGTTGCCACCGCTCCTGGGCCCGCTGCCTCCCATTCGGTGGTATAATTCGTGAGTCCCAAACAAGACCGGGAGGCCCTTATGTCAATTCGGGATTTCCACTCGCGATTGATCTCAGGTGGCGAGAGAAGCTCGCTCTTCGTCGCTCTGCACAGGCTGAGCCGGCTGGATGAGCCGCGGAAGATGATCGCCTTTGCGGACGCAGCGGACGGCTGGCCGCGGTGGGACGGCGACCCGGCCGGGCCGCCGCCGGAAGCCCGGCTCTGATTCTCCGGCCAGCGCAAAGCCTGAGGAGGCGCGGCCTGCGGAGGCCACAGCCTGCCCCGGGATGGACCCGCAGCTCCCAAACCTGCTATAAGGATCGCGCGTCTTCTCGGCTTTCTTTCGTCGCCTGCGGCTCGACTGACTGACATGGCCGGCCAACACCCCTTCTCGTGGAAAAAGATAGACCTGGTCTGGGCCGCGGTGTCGCTGCTGGTCCTCCTGACGTCCCTCTACTACTCGTACGCCAGCAGCACCCCCAATTTGGGCCTTGGCTTCACCCACACCTGGAGAGTGGTGTATGCGGCGCCTTCGACCTGCCCCGACAGGTCCGACTGCCTGGAGACCGGCGACCGCATGCTCTCGATCGGCAGCGTGACCTACGAGGCCTACAGCCGCCATCGGCTGGTTCCGCTCATGGACGGGTTCGACCGCGCCGGCTTTGCGACGGTCCGCCTGCTCCGTCACGGCCAGATCCGGACCGTCCGCATCCGCATCGACCGCGAGCATCTCTGGACGCCACACCTGGCGCACATCTCGATCCTCTTTCCCGTGATCTTCTGGCTGATGGGGACGCTCATCATCATCTTCCTGCGCCCGCGCGACGAGCGCTGGCTGGTGCTCGTCCTCTTCAGCTACGTGAATGCCCTGTGGATCGCCTCCGGCATGGTTTCCGAGCGGCACACGGCCGCCGGCGCCGTCGTCTTCCACGTCTTCGTCTGGTTCTTCCTGCCGCTCACCGTCCACTTGCACATGATCCTCCCCAGCTCGCTGGTCGCCCGGCGGCGCGGCCTCCTCGTCTTTCTGTACGGCGTGTCGGCGATCCTGGCGGTGCTCGACGCTTTCTATCTGCTGCGCGGCTTCGAGGTGTACGCGTCGTTCGCGGCCGGCATCCTGGCCTCCCTGGGCCTGCTCGTCACCCGCCTCTTCCTCAAGCTTCCCGCCGCGGTGAAGGTCGCCAACCGCATCATGCTGTACGGGGTGGCTCTCGGATTCGCGCCCATCCTCCTCTTCTGGATCATCGTCCCGATGTTCTTTCCGCCGCGCGCCTTTGCGGCGCAGAACTACGAGTCGGCGTACCCATGGGTGATGGGGCTCTTGCTGGTGGCCTCGCCGATCTTGCCCATGAGCTACATCTTTGCGCTGTACAAGCACCACCTGGGCACGCTCGAGTTCCGCGCCAACCGGCTGCTGGGCGCCTACAGCTTCACGTCTCTCTACATCACTTTCTACGTCGTGGGGCTCCTCTCGATCAGCGGCCGCTGGGCGCCGATGAGCCAGCGCGCCCTGGTCTCGACGTTGGGCGTGTCGCTGGTCTTCCTGTCGGTCGCGCTCTTTTTTCGCGGCCGCTTCCAGGCCCTCGTGGACCGCCACGTCTTCGCGATCCGTCACTCTCCCGAGGAGGTCATCGACCTCGTCTCGGAGCGCATCCCGAAGGCCTTCGACCGGACGATCCTCGCCCACCTGATCGTCGGCGAGATCCTGCCCACGTTGCTGGTCCGCCAATCCGCCCTCTACCTCTGCGGGAGCTCGCCGATCGAGACCCTGTACGAGCAGGCGCTGCCGCCGGACGAGCCGCCGCCGACCGACCGCGACGTCGCGGCTCTCCTCGCGCGCAGCCGGCGTTACCTGCCCGCCGACGCCGGAGGAGAGCCGCCTGCCTGGGTCCGGCTGGTGATCCCGCTCACTCTGCAGTCGGAAACGATCGGCGTCTGGCTGATGGGGCGGCGCGACCCGGACGATTTCTATCCGGCGAGCGACATCCACCTGCTGTCGACCGTCGCCAACCAGATCGCCCCCATGGTGGAGAACGTCAGGCTCTACGAGCGCGCCCAGCAGGAGATCGCCCAGCGCAAGGCCGCCGAAGAGGAGATCCGGCGCAGCGAGGAGCGCTTCCGAACGTTGTTCGAGGCCACCCTCGAAGGGATCGCCATCGTGCGCAGCGGCGTCATTCTCGAGGTCAACGAAGCGCTGCTCGCCATCTTCGGCTATTCCTCGGGCGAGATCATCGGGCGTCCGTTGGCCGAGCTGTTCTCCGACAGCGACGCGGAGCTGTCGGGAGTGCCGCGTGAGTGCGTGGGATGGAAGAGCGACGGCACCGAGGTGGACGTCGAGGTGGCCGCCAAGAAGTACGTGTTCCAGGGCGAGGACGTGACCGTGGTGGCGATCCGCGACATCGCCCGCCGCAAGGCCGACGAAGCCGAGAACAAGATGCTCCAGCGCCAGCTCCTCCATTCCCAGAAGATGGAGGCCATCGGCCGCCTCTCGGCGGGAGTCGCCCACGACTTCAACAACTGCCTGCTGGCCATCTTCGGCTACAGCGACCTGCTGCGCGACCGCTACCGCGCCGACCCGTTCCTCTACCGCAACCTGACCGGCATCAAGGAGGCCGGCCAGAAGGCGGCGAGCCTCACCAAGCAGCTCCTCGCCTTCGCCCGCCGGCAGTCCATGGAGTCGCGGGTGATGGACTTGAACCTGGTGGTCGCCGGGCTGGACAAGATGCTGCAGCGGATCCTCGGCGAGGACATCTCTCTGGTCACCGAGCTCGGCACCACCCTCGGCAAGGTGCGCATCGATCCCGGACAGATGGAGCAGGTGATCATGAACCTGGCGGTCAACGCCCGCCACGCCATGCCGAGCGGCGGCACCATCACCATCCGCACCGCGCCGCTCCTGGTGACCGGCGAGGCGCCCGCGCCCCACGGCAACATCCCGCCGGGCCTCTATGTCCTGCTGACGGTCGCCGACACCGGTCTCGGCATGAATTCCGAGACGCTGTCACGGGTCTTCGAGCCGTTCTTCAGCACCAAGGGGGAGGGGACCGGGCTCGGTCTTTCCACTGCTTACGGCATCGTCAAGCAGAGCCGCGGCCACATCTTCGTCGACAGCGCGCCGGGCGAGGGGGCCTGCTTCTCCATGTACCTGCCGGTCACCCAGGACGAGGAGGCCGCCGCGGCGCCGGCGGTCTCCACCGCGCCCGACACCGGAACGGAGACGATCCTCCTGGTCGAGGACGAGGACGAGGTGCGCGCGGTGCTGCACCAGATCCTCACCGGCAAAGGCTACCGGGTGTTCCAGGCCTCCTCCGGCGCCGAGGGGCTGGCCATCGCGCGCCTCTCGCGCGGCCCCATCCACCTCCTGCTCACCGACGTCACGATGCCGCAGATGAAAGGCCCGGAGCTGGCCGTCCGGCTGCGCGCCGAGCGGCCGCGGACGCGCGTGATCTTCATGTCGGGCTACAGCGAGGAGGCGCTGCCCGCCGACGAGATCACCTGCCTGCAGAAGCCCTTCTCTCCCCAGACGCTCACCCAGGCGGTGCGGACAGTTCTCGACGCGGCTGAGGAAGAGCAGCCACGAGCGGCGGCCGCCTCGGCCTGAGCGTTGTCTCCTCCCCCTACTTGTCTGCGACCTTCTTCTTTCCTGCCGCGGACATCGCCCGCTTCGGATCGCGGCGCATCGACTTGATGAGCTCCGCCCGCCGGAACCTCATCGCCGACCAATCTTCGTCGATGGCGATGAGCCGAACACCCTCAAACCCGGCCGCGCCGAGAACGACCCAGCCGGTATCGCGGTTGAAGTCGCACGTGTAGCGCTTCGAGGTTCCCTTGGGATAGGCGAACCACACGATCGCATCGCCCTTGGCCTTGGCCGTGACGGCGCGAGCGATGGTGTCCACTTCCTTCTGTTGGGTCACGAATGCCAGCGAGAGGGAGATCTCCGCGATGTCGTCGACGGTGCGCCGAACGACCACGCCGGTGAGGCGGGCGAGCTCGGATTCAAAGCTGCTCGGCGCGTTGATCACCAGAATCTCCGTCTGGCCTTTGTAGTTCAGCTTTTCAAGGACGGATGCCATTCATCGACCTCCTTCTGTCTGTTCGCCTAAGGTAGAGTAAACGATCTGCGATGGCACCACCGTCTCTCGTCGCCCTGACCGGACCGCTGCGGGGCAAGTCTTTCGGGCTTCCCGCCGAGGAGTCCGGTCCCCGGGTCGCGATCGGCCGGCACCCCTCGAACGACGTGCGCTCGCGGCTCTGCTGGAGATCGCCGCCGCCTGCGGGGCAGTGCGCGATCCGGAGACGCTGGCCGGCCGGGCTGCTGGAGCTGGTCCTGGCCGAGATCCCGGCCGAGCGCGGCGCCGTGCTCCTCCCCGATGGCGAGGAGGACGGCTTCCGGGCTGTCCATCACAAGGCGCCGTTTCAGGTCAGCCGCACGCTGGCGCGACGGGTCCTGGAGGAACGGACGGCGCTCCTCTGGAACGGTCCGCAAGGGGACGCGCCGCCGGCCGAGAGCGTCACCGGCGCCAGGTCGAGGGCTGCGTTCAGGAAGGCGAGCTGCAGGCGCATCTGATCGCGGAGCGGCATGCCGCGGACGCCGGCGCGGGCAGCCTCGGCGTGGATCTCGCCGGCCGTCCGGCAGGCGGCCAGCCGCTCCCGCCAGGCCAGGAAGCGGGGATCGTCGGGGCGCCCCGACTCCCCTGGCTCCAGCGGGCGCAGGAAGAGAGGCATCTCGGAGACCATGGTGAAGGGATCGCCGCCCAGAGCGCGGACGGCTTCCATGGAGCTCGGCCGGAAGAGCGCCGCGGTGGCCGGGTCGCCGCGCGCCGCGAACCAGGACCGCATGGACGCCGAGTCGGGCCGGGTCGAGAACCCCTCGTCGATCCGGCGGAACCCCTTCTCACCACCGCGATCGACGTCGAAGAGGCCATAGCCCATGGCGCGCACCCGTCTGCGCAGGGCATCGCGCAGGCCGGCCGTGCGGTCGACCGGCTCGACCCAGGCGGGCTCGATGAGAAACCATGGACCTGTCGCGAAGGCGATGCTGTGGAAGCTGGCGTGGAGGTGGAACGGGGCGTGCGGCGCGAGGAAGGTCACGACCGCCCGGTTCTCCGGCCGCGCCCCGCCGTCCGTGCCGGTGTCTTCAGGGCTGCGGGGAAAGCCGAACTCCATGTCGTCCCCCGGCGCCTCGCGCACCGCGTGCCGCAGCCAGAGCGCCAGATCGTACACGCGGTCCGGAGCGCCGCGATGGTCCGTCGCCGGCAGGGTCACGTCGCTCCAGGAGGCGTTCCGCGCCTCGCCGTCCGGGTTGACGTGCGGCACGAGGCACCAGGTCGCCTCGTGGAGCCACGGATCGTCCGCCGGCCGCGCCGCCAGCCAGGCGGCCAGCCGGCGCAGCATCGCCGGCCCCACCGGCTCGTCGGCATGGCAGCCGGCGATCAGGCTGACGTGGAGCGGTCCCTGGCCGAAGACATAACCGGTAATCTCACGCCCTTCCCGCGAGCGTCCGATCGTCTGGCCCCCGGCCGGAGTCTCCGGAGAATCGG
>Ga0075436_100000075_pt1 | contig 59554 bp, 67 predicted proteins | sample RhiMethybrSRZTD5_FD_75303 | JGI IMG/M metagenome (GOLD analysis project Ga0075436, IMG submission 75303) | Populus rhizosphere microbial communities from Tennessee, USA - Rhizosphere MetaG P. TD hybrid SRZTD5 | ecosystem: Host-associated > Plants > Roots > Rhizosphere > Soil | place: USA...
AACTCCATGCGGTCGAGCTCGCGCAGCAGGTCGTTCGGGAACTCGATGTCGGCCTTGTCGACCTCGTCGATCAGCAGCACGCAGGGGCTGTCCTGCGTGAACGCCTGCCACAGCATGCCCTTGACGATGTAGTTGTGGATGTCGTGTACGCGCTCGTCGCCGAGCTGGGAGTCGCGCAAGCGGCTCACCGCGTCGTACTCGTACAGACCCTGCTGGGCCTTGGTGGTGGACTTGATGTGCCATTCGAGCAGCGGCACGCCCAGGGCCTTGGCCACCTCGACCGCGAGCATGGTCTTGCCGGTGCCGGGCTCGCCCTTGACCAGCAGCGGCCGCTGCAGCGTGATCGCCGCGTTGACCGCGAGGGTGAGGTCGTCGGTGGAAACGTAGCTCGCCGAGCCCTTGAACCGCATTTCGCGCTTTCGACGGGAAAATTGGATTCTAGCAGTCGCTTTCCGCTAGAATTCCGCCGCCCAACCTCCAGAAAAAAAGAGCGGATGTCCCACCATCTCGTGAAGCTTGTCCTCGGCGCGGCGCTGGTCCTCGCCGGCGGAACCGTGCTCGCGCAATCCAAGGCACCCGCTGCCGAGAAGCCCGGTGCGCCCGGCATCAAGGAGCTGGGCATGGAAAACGCCCACGCCATGTGCATCGGCTGCCATGGCATTCCGGGATACAAGACTGCGTTTCCCACCACCTATCACGTGCCCAGGATCGCCGGCCAGCAGCCGGGCTACATCGTGAGCGCGCTCAAGGCGTACAAGTCGGGCGAGCGTTCGCATCCGTCGATGCGCGGCATTGCGACGAGTCTCACCGAGGACGACATGAAAAAGCTCGCCGAGTACTACGGGGGGCACAAATGAGAAGGCTGCTGGCTCTGGGCCTTGCCGTGGCCATTCCGCTCGCGGCAGGCGCCGCGGGCAACCCGGAGAGCGGCAAGGCGAAAGCGGCGCAGGTGTGCGCTGCGTGCCACGGTCCCGAGGGCAACAAGCCGTCGGCGCCGGATCAGCCGATTCTCGCCGGGCAGCACTACGACTACCTCGTGCGCGCGCTCACCGATTACAAGATCGGCCGTCGCACCAATCCGATCATGAAGAGCTTCGCGGGGCAGCTCTCCAAGCAGGACATCGAGGACCTGGCCGCCTGGTTCTCCAGCCAGAAGTCGAACCTGCACGACCAGCGCTAGACGAATTCGGGGTCAGAGCCCGAATTCGTTCTTACGTACGTGAGAACAAATTCGGGCTCTGACCCCGAATTCTCTTCCTGTTGTTCTGCTTTAAATGCCGTTCGCCTGCTGTTCGGCGGTGCGCACCATTTCTTCCCACAGGCCGTCGGGCTTGCGCAGCACGAGCGCCGGGTCGGCGTCGAGGACGTACCAGGCGCCGCGCTTCACTTCCTCGGCGAGCTCGCCGCTGCGCCACGCCACCAGCCCGGCGACGAAGCGCGCGTGCTGCGGATCCTTCTCGATCACGTCGTCGACCAGCTTGCCGTCGACCACGGCGAAGAGGTTGTCTGAGAGCTTGACGCTGCGGCCGCCCGGGTTCTTGCTCGTCTGCACCAGGGCGAAGATCGATTCGGAGCTGATCGGTCCGCCCAGGAACACCGGGTCGACCACCTTTTGCGACGGCCCGTGCTGCGGGAAGAGCTGTCCCAGCGTCATCTGGGTCGGCCGGTTGAGGATGAAGCCGATGTGCTGGTCCTGCCCGATCGGCCGCGCGACCAGGATGGTGGCGCCGTAGAGCCGGTCATGAAGCTGGCGCTTCGCGACGAGAATCACCGGAGCGCCGAGGTCCGCGGCGGCCGCCGGAAAAGTCATGAGGAGGGCGGCGGCGAGGACCAGGAACGATTTCATCTGCGGCTCCGGAACGGTTTGTCCGGATCATCATGCCCCGCCGGCCCGTTGCGCCGCGCTGGCGCGCTCCTAGTCCGCTCAGCTTAAGTGCCCGCCCGTCGCTCCAGGCACGACAGGTATGCGGAAGCGTCGGGCGGCGTTCCGTCGCGTTGCGCGCGCCATAGCGTCTCGGCGAGACACTCCAGCGCCTGGTGCAGCGCCTCATGGCGGTCGCGAAACCTGGAAACCAGGACCTGGAAGCGGTGCGCGATCCCGGGAGGCTGGTCGATGGAGAGCTGCTCCTCGAGCGCGAGGTGCAGGCTCATGTGCAGAAACGGGTTCGCCTCGTCGGTGTAGTCGCGGTCGCGGTAGCGCCCCGGCGCATCGAGCACGGCGTGGTACTCGGGGTGCAGCAGGATCACGTCGAGCGCGGCCCCCTCCATGCCGGCAAGCGGCAAGCCTTCGCGGTACTTGCGCCAGGCGCCGAAGAACATCTCGCGCACTTCATCGCGCGACGGATTGAACATCGAGGTCTAGTTTACGGGTGGTGGAGCGTCTAGGAATCGAACCTAGTGAGGCCCGGAGGCCAACGGATTTACAGTCCGTCCCTGCACCGTACAGGATTAACGCTCCTGTGGCGGGCCGACTGAGACTCGAACTCGGAATTTGCTTTTGAGGCGAGCGCGTCTATGCCATCGGCCCGGATCTATTGTCCGGGTCGGTATCGCAACCGCAGGGAGACGAAGGTTCGCGGTCGAAGGATTTTCATGACGGCGCGCATTCTACCTGCGTTTCTTGCGCCGGGCGGCCTTTTTGCGTGGTCTAGACAACTTTTGTCTTCTGCCGGAATTCGCACAGGTCGCGGATCAGGCACTGCGGGCAGCCGGGCTTGCGCGCAAGGCAGACGTAGCGGCCGTGCAGGATGAGCCAGTGATGCGCGTTCTTCAGGTACTCGGGCGGCGTGAACTTGAGCAGCCTGTTTTCTACGGTAACGACGTCCTTCCCCGGCGCTAGACCGGTGCGGTTCGCGACGCGAAAGATGTGCGTGTCCACCGCCACCGTGGGCTCGCCGAACGCCGTGTTCAGGACCACGTTCGCCGTCTTGCGCCCGACGCCCGGCAGGCGCTCGAGCGCCTCGCGGCTGCGCGGCACCTCGCCGCCGTGCTCCTTCAGCAGGATTTCCGAGAGCGCCACCACGTTCTTCGCCTTGGTGCGGTAGAGGCCGATACTTTTGATGTATTGCTCCAGCCCCTGGACCCCCAGGTCGGCGATTTTTTGAGGGGTCGAGGGGAAAAGCCTGCGCGTGGCGAGGTTGACCGACTTGTCTGTCGCTTGCGCCGACAGCACCACGGCCACGAGGAGCTCGAACGGCGTGCCGTACTCGAGCTCGGTGGTGGGATTCGGGTTGGCCTTGGCGAGGCGCTCGAAGATGTCGCGGCGCTTTTGCGGGTTCATTTGCGGCTGCGGGAGAGAATCTCGGCGAGGATGCGCCTGCGCTCTTCCGTCGTCTTGGCCGGTATCGCTTTTCCGGTTTTCAAGCGGCTCTTTTTGGAAACCGCGCGCCGGGCGGCCGCTCGCTTCAGAGCCTCGGTCCAGCGGCCGCTGGGCGCCACCATGTCGATGCAGTCGACCGGGCAGGCGGGCGCACAGAGCGCGCAGCCGATGCACCAGGGCTCGACCACGGTGTGCATCAGCCCCTGCGCGCCGACGATCGCGTCGACCGGGCACGCGGCGATGCAGCGGGCGCAGCCGATGCAGCGCGCCTCGTCAATGAGCGCTGCTTTTTCGCGCTTCATAGGCCTGCACGCATTCCGCCACCAGGCCCGGACCGCGGTATACCAGGCCGGAATAGATCTGCACCAGCGAAGCCCCGGCGTCGAACTTCGCGCGTGCATCGGCGCCGCTCATGATGCCGCCGACGCCGATCAGCGGGACTTCATTCTTCAGTCGGGAAGAAAACTTGCGCAGCACCTCGGTGGAGGGCGCCGTGAGCGGGGCGCCCGAGACGCCGCCTTCCTCGGTGCCGTGGGCAAGTGCGGCGATGCCCTCGCGTGACACCGTGGTGTTCGTGGCGATGAGGCCGTCGGCGCGCTCCCGGCGAACCACCTCGGCGATGTCGTCGATCGCCGCGTCGTCGAGGTCGGGCGACACCTTTAGAACGAGCGCGACGTTCTTGCCGTGCGTTTCTCTTAACCGCTCACGCCCGGTCTTGAGCGTTTTCAGGAGCAGCGAAAGCATTTCGGCGGCCTGGAGATCGCGCAAGCCCTTGGTGTTGGGCGAAGAGACATTGAGCGCGAGGTAGTGCACGTGAGGGTAGAGGACCTCCATGCAGCGCGCGTAGTCCTCCACCGCCTGCTCGTTGGGCGTTTCCTTGTTCTTGCCGATGTTCGCGCCGATGATCGCCTTGGCGCGCGCACGCTTCAGATTCTGCACGAAGGCCTCGACGCCGACGCTGTTCAGGCCGTAGCGGTTGATGATGGCGCGCGCATCGGGCAGGCGGAACAGGCGCGGCCGCGGATTACCGGGCTGCGGCCGCGGCGTCACCCCGCCCAGCTCGACGAAGCCGAAGCCGAGCGCCGCGAGCGCGTCGACGTGCTCCGCGTGCTTGTCGAGCCCGGCGGCAAGCCCCACCGGGTTGGGGAAGTCCAGCCCCATGACGCGCACCGGAGCTCTGCGGATCGGCCCGGAAAAGAAGCGAGCCGCGTCCGCCAGCCGGAGGGTCAGTTCGTGCGCGGTTTCGGGATCGAGCGAGAAAAGGAGCGGGCGCGCCAGCGAATACAGCATGCTAGCCCGCGTCCCGCCTCCCCAGCCGGCGCCAGGCGCCGCCGATGAAGCCCTCGATCGGCTCGAACTTCGACTTGTACGCCATCTTCGGGCTTTCGCGGATCCAGTAGCCGAGGTAGAGGTAGGGCAGGCCCAGGCGCTTGCACGACTCGATCTGCCACAGCACGTTGTAGGTGCCGAAGCTCGCGCCGCGCCGGTCGGGCTCGTAGAAGGTGTAGACCGACGAAAGGCCGTCGGGCAGGTAGTCGACGATCGACACCATGACGAGCTGGCCGTTCTCGCGGAACTCGACCAGCCGCGTGTCGACGCGACTCTGCAGGAGAAAGTGCGAATACTGGTCGCGGCTGTCGTTGTCCATGCCGCCGCCGGAATGGCGCTTGGACTGGTAGCGCAGGTAGAGCGCGTAGTGCTCGAGGCGGAATTTGAGCGGCTGCGCGTGCGCGACGAGGTTCTCGTGCTGCTTCCAGGCGCGCCGCTGCGAGCGGTTGGCGCCGTACTCGCCTACCGGGATGCGCACGGGGACGCAGGCGCGGCACGCGTCGCAGTGCGGCCGGTAGGTGAAGATGCCGCTGCGGCGAAAGCCCGCCTTGACGAGGTCCCCGTACAGGTCGGTGTTGATGAGGTGGCTCGGCGTGGCCACCTGGGAACGGGCCATCCGGTCCGGCAGGTAGCTGCAGGGGTAGGGCGCCGTCACGTAGAACTGCAGGACGGCATGCGGTAGATCGTTAAGTCTGGACACTGCGCGTGGTTACGGTCCACTTCATGGGCTGCTCGGGGTAGTTTACCAAGGCTGTCAGCGTGCGCAAGAACTCGCGGCGCGGGATCTCGCGCGCGCCGAGCGATTCGAGCAGCGGCGTGTGCATTTGGCAATCGATCAACGGAAAGCCGCGCTGTTTGAGAATTTCTACCAATCTGACCAAGGCAACCTTGGACGCGTCGGTGGCGCGCGAGAACATCGATTCCCCGTAGAACATGCGGCCGAGCGCCACGCCGTAGAGCCCGCCCGCGAGCTCGCCGTCGCGCCAGGTCTCGAACGAGTGCGCATAGCCCGCGCTGTGCAGCCGTGCGTAGGCCACGCGCATGTCAGGCCCGAGCCAGGTGCCGGGCCCGTCGCGTCGCGGCGCCGAGCAGCCCCGCAGCACCTCCGGGAAAGCGGTGTCGACGCGCACCTCGTAGCCCTTGTTGCGGATGCTCTTCGCGAGCGAGCGGCTGACCTTGAGCGCCTCGCACTCGAGCACCATGCGCGGGTCGGGCGACCACCACAGCGGCGGCTGGCCGCTCGAGTACCAGGGAAAGATGCCGCGCCGGTAGGCCTCCAGCAGCCGCTCGAGGGATAGATCGCCGCCCGCGGCGAGCAGTCCGTTCGGATTCTTGAGCGCCCGCTCGACGCTCGGGAAAGGGTCGCCGCGTTCGAGCCAGGCTAGCACTGCCTCATCAACACCGGACCTGCTGTCGACAATAGTTGTCGAGCGGATGCACCACGCAGGAGCCCGCTACCGCGGCGTGCGGCGAACCCGAGCTTTCCAGCGCCAGCTTGAATTCGTATTTCTTGAAGAACTCGTTGAACATCTCCCCGCCGAGGGTGCCGACGGCGTAGATCTCGTCCGTTCCGGCATCGTGCTCGAGCAGGATGGCGGCGAGCGGCTGCGGGGCGGGCCCCGCCACCACTCTGGCGCCCGCCGCCGGGTCGTACTGGCTGTGCTCGGAGCAGCAATGGATCACCGAGGCGTAGCGGTTGCGTGCGCTCTTCTCGGTGCGGAAGCTGATGAAGCTGATGTCGCGCGTAGGGTAAGAGAGCTTGTGGGCGCAGATCGCGGAATAGGCGACCACCGAACGGCCCGGGCCGACGCCGCCGTTCCACTCGTAGATCTGGTTTTCCGCCGTCTTCAACTGCACCGACGCCGCGACGGGCTTGCCCAGGTTGAGGAGGAAACAGGGCGTGGCGGCGAACGGATAGTGAAAAATCAGGTTCTGGTTGGCGGGAATCGCGCCGGCGCGCAGCGGCGCTCCCTTCTCGTCGACGAGCTTCGCGCGCGTGTAGAGGTGCGGCTGGGAATCGGCTGCGAGCGCCTCGGACCCGCCGGCGAGGGCCGAGGCGGCGCAGAACTTGACGAATTCGCGGCGTTCCATCCGCCGCATTCTAGCCGTTAGAGGTTGTAGCCCTTTTCGTTATGCAGAACGGTATCGAGGCCTTCGGTCTCTTCCTCGCCCGCGACGCGCAGGCCCGCGACCGCGTCGGCGAGCTTGAGCAGGATCCACGTCGCGATCGCGGACCAGGCGCCGACCGCGATGATGCCCACGAGCTGCGTCGTCACCTGCTGCGCCATGTCGACTTTTTCGGGATAGCCGGCGCCGCCGAAAGCGGCGGAGACGAAAACGCCCGTGAGCAGCGTGCCGAGCAGCCCGCCCACGCCGTGCACCGGGAAGACGTCGAGCGAGTCGTCGACGCTGAGCGCGCGCTTCATGTAGTTGGTGGCGAAGAAGCAGATCACTCCAGCCGCCCCCCCTATTGCGAGCGCGCCGATCGGTCCGACGAAGCCCGACGCCGGCGTGATGGTGCCGAGACCCGCCACCATGCCGGTGACGATGCCGAGGACCGAGGGCTTGCCGTAGCGCAGCCACTCGCAGACGAGCCACGCGAGCGAGCCGGTGGCTGCGCCGATGTGCGTCACCAGCATCGCCATGCCGGCCGAGCCGTCGGCGGCGAGCGCGCTGCCGGCGTTGAAGCCGAACCAGCCCACCCACAGCATGCATGCGCCCGTGACCGTCATCGTCATGTTGTGCGGGGGCATCGCGGTCTCGGGGAAGCCGCGGCGCCGGCCGAGGAACAGCGCGCACACGAGCGCGGCGACGCCCGCGTTGAGGTGAACCACCGTGCCGCCGGCGAAGTCCATGATGCCCATCTTCTGCAGCCAGCCTTCGCCCCAGACCCAGTGCGCGACGGGGCAATACACGATGAGCAGCCACAGCAGGCTGAAGACCAGCATGCCGGTGAACCGCACCCGCTCGGCATAGGCGCCGACCACCAGCGCCGGCGTGATGATCGCGAAGGTGAGCTGGTACATCGCGAACACCGTTTCAGGAATGCTGCCCTTTACCGTCTTCACGTCGATGCCCGCGAGGAAGGCCTTGCCGAGGCCGCCCCACCAGTTGTTGCCGTCGCCGAATGCCACGCTGTAGCCGAGCACCACCCAGGCGAGCGTCACCACGCAGGTGATGGAGAAGCACTGCATGAGGACCGAGAGCACGTTCTTCGCGCGCACCAGGCCGGCGTAGAAGAGCGCGAGCCCGGGCAGCGTCATGAAGAGCACCAGCACCGCGGCGGTGAGCATCCACGCGGTGTTGGCGGCGTCGAGCTTGGGTGCTTCAGCTGCGAAAGCGAGGGGAACGTGGACCGCGAGAGCGAACAGCGCCAGCATTTTCTTCATTGGACTCCTCCCTGCCCGCCACTCTAACCAAAAAACCAAACCCGAAAACAGGGACGGACCACGTTTTTTTTCTTCCGACCGTTTCGGTCCTCAGCGCGCGAGGATATCCTCGGCGTGGAAGCCGAAGGCGCCGCGGCCGCGGTCGGCGAACCAGTGCCTGAGCGTCGCCGCCACGGTGCGGAAGGCGATTTCCTTCCACGGGATCGCCGCTTCGTCGTACAGGGCGACTTCGAGCGACTCCTCGCCGGCCTTGAAGTCGAGGTCGAGCAGGCGCGCGCGGTAGAAAAGATGCACCTGGTTGACGTAAGGCACCGAGATCAGCGAGAACGGCTCGCCGAGCTCGATGCGCGCTCCGGCCTCCTCGAGCGTCTCGCGGGCCGCGGCGGCGGCCGCGGTCTCCCCGTTCTCCATGAACCCGGCCGGCAGCGTCCAGTAGCCGTAGCGCGGCTCGATCGCCCGGCGGCACAGCAGCAGCCGTCCCTCGTACTCGGGCAGCGTGCCGACGACCATGAGGGGGTTCTGGTAGTGGATCATGCCGCAGGCGTCGCATATCCACCGCGGCAGGCTGTCGCCCGGCGGTACGCGGCGCGCGAGCGGCGCGGCGCAGTTAGAGCAGAATTTCATCGAGGCGCTCGATCACGCGGTCGGGCTCGAAGCCGAGCCGGTCGAGCGGCGTGCGCGCGCGGTTCACCCAGAAGACCGTGAAGCCGAACGACTTCGCGCCGAGCGCATCCCAGCAGTTCGACGACACGAAGCCGATCTTCTCCGTGGGCACGCCGAGCTTGCGAGGCGCGAGCTCGTACACCTGGGGCGCCGGCTTGTAGATCTTCAGCTCGTCCACGCTGATGACGGCATCGAGCTGCAGGCCCGAGTGCGCGACCAGGGGCTCGAGCATATCGGGCGAGCCGTTCGACAGAATGGCCGTCCTGACCGAACGCAGCGAGGACAGCGCCCTCGGCACTTCGGAGTAGGTGTCGAGCATCGTGTACTCAGCCATCAGCGCCTCCATGCGCTCCGCGGTGAGCTCCAGGCCGAGCGCCTGGCAGGCGTGGGCGAGCGCCTCGCGCGTGACGGTGGAGAAGGGCGCGTAGCGCCGCATCAGGCTTCGGAGCCACGTGTACTCGAGCTGCTTTGCGCGCCACAGCCTGGACAGCTCTTCGTGCCGGCCCGGAAAGAGCGCTTCGCAGCGCCGCCTCACCGAATGCACGTCGAAGAGCGTGCCGTACGCGTCGAACACCAAGGCTTCAAGGCGCAACGGCAGGGCTTCTCGGCTCATGTAAACTGAAATCTAAACCATGATGGACCGCTACGCCGAGCTCTACGACGGCTTTCGCTGGCAAGTCCCCGAGCACTTCAACATCGCGCAGGCGTGTTGCGGCCGGTGGGCGGCGGGCCCCTCCCGCCGCGCGCTCTACTGGGAGGACGAGTCCGGCGCGCAGGCGCAGCTCTCCTTCCAGGAAGTCCAGCTCGCTGCCAACCGCCTCTCCAACGCGCTCGCCGCCCTTGGCGTGAAACGCCGCGACCGCGTGGCGATCATCCTGCCGCAGCGCCCGGAGACCGCCGTTGCCTACATCGCCCTCTTCCAGATGGGCGCGATCGCGCTGCCGCTGTCGCACCTCTTCGGTCCCGAGGCGCTCGAGTACCGCATGCAGCACGCGGAAGCCTCGGTCGCCATCGTCGAGCCGACGACCCTTTCGAACTTGTGTGCCATCCGGGAGCGACTGCCGCACCTGCGGCACGTGATCGGTGCCGGCGGCGCCATGGACGCGAACGTCCATGCCTGGGATACGCTTCTCGCCCGTTCTTCAGATTCCTTTTATCTGGTCGACACCCGGGCGGACGACCCGGCGCTCATCATCTACACGAGCGGCACCACCGGGCCGCCGAAGGGCGCGCTCAAGGCGCACCGCGTGATGCTCGGCAACGTGCCAGGGTTCGTCCATTCGCACGACTTCTTCCCGACGGAGGGCGCTCTGTTCTGGTCGCCCGCCGACTGGGCCTGGACCGGCGGCCTTATGGACGCGCTCCTGCCGAGCTGGTTTTTTGGCGTTCCGATCGTCGGCTACCGTGGCCGCTTCGATGCCGAGAAAGCCTACTACCTGATCGAGAAGTACGGCGTGCGCAACTCCTTCCTCTTCCCGACCGCGCTCAAGCTGATGATGAAGGCCGAACCGCAACCGAAGAAGAAGCACCACTTCGCCCTTCGCTCGGTCATGAGCGCCGGCGAGTCGGTCGGCACGACGGTGATCGAATGGGCGCGCGCCGAGCTCGGCGTCACCATCAACGAGATGTTCGGCCAGACCGAGATCAACTACGTCGTCGGCAACTGCCAGGCCGCCTGGCCGGTGAAGCCCGGCTCGATCGGCCGGCCGTACCCTGGCCACCGGGTCGCGGTCATCGACGGTGAGGGCAATGAATTGAAGCGCGGCGAGTTAGGCGAAATCGCGGTGCACCGCAGCTTTCGCGGGCAGGGCGACCCGGTGTTCTTCCTCGAGTACTGGAAGAACCCGCAGGCCACGCGCGACAAGTTCGTCGGCGACTGGGCCTGCACCGGGGACCAAGGGAAGCGCGACCACGACGGCTACTTCTGGTACCAGGGCCGCTCCGACGACGTCATCAAGAGCGCGGGCTACCGCATCGGCCCGGCCGAGATCGAAACCTGCCTGGTCAAGCACCCGGCGGTGGCCAACGCCGCGGTGATCGGCAAGCCCGACGCGGTGCGCGGCTCGATCGTGAAGGCGTTCATAGTCTTGCAACCTGGCTTTTCAGGGAATGAGAATTTGGTTGAGGAAATACAGCAGCACGTGCGCGGGCGCCTCGCGCCCTACGAGTATCCGCGCGAGATCGAGTTCATCGACGCGCTGCCCATGACGACCACCGGCAAGGTGCAGCGCAAGGAACTGCGCAAAAGAGAAGAAGCGAACCTCAAAGCGTGAAGCGCATCCTGCTGATCGGCGCGGGACACGCGCATCTCACGATCCTGCGCGGGCTGAAGAAAGAGGCGCTCGCGAGCGCGCGCCTCGCCCTGGTCGCGCCGCGCGCGAGCCAGATCTACTCCGGCATGCTGCCGGGCGTGATCGCCGGCCACTACCGGCGCGACGAGGCCGAGATCGACGTCGCGCGCCTCGCCGGCGCGGTGTCGGCCGAATTCATCCAGGGCGAGGTGGTGAAGCTCGACCCGGCGCAGAAGCTGGCGCGGCTCGCCGACGGAACCGAGCTCGAGTACGACCAGGCGTCGATCAACGTCGGCGCGCTCCCGGATCGCGCCATCCCGGGCGCCCAATTCGCGCTTTCGGTGAAGCCGCACGAGGCGTTCTACGACAAACTGCTCAGTGCCAGGCTGAACCGGGTGGCAATCGCAGGCGCGGGCCTCTCCGGCGCGGAAATCGCGATGGCGCTGCGCCATCGCGGCGCGGCGGTCACACTGTACTCGGAGCAGGCCGAGCTCTGGCCGCCGCAGTTGCTCCCCGTGCTTCGCCGCGAGGGCGTGGATGTGCGTCCCGGCATGCCCGTCGAGGAGATCCAGCGCGGGCCGGTCGTCATCGTCGGCGCCTCGACCCAGGAGTTCGACCTCGTGCTCCTCGCCACCGCGGCGGCGCCTCAGGCGTGGCTGCGAAACACCGGGCTGCCGGTCGACGAGCGCGGCTTCCTGCTCGTGGACGACACGCTGAGGAGCATCGGCAACCCCGACGTATTCGCAGTGGGCGACTGCGCCACCCTGCAATCGCAGCCGCTGCCGCGCTCGGGTGTTTACTCGGTGCGCCAGGGCGAGACCCTCCTTGCCACCTTGCGGAACATGGCGCGGGGCGAGTCACCGGTCGTGTACCGGCCGCAGCAGCGCGCGCTGGTGCTTGTCTCATGCGGCCGCCGCTACGCGCTCGCGCACCGCGGCAGCTGGAGCGCGCAAGGCTGGTGGGCGTGGTGGTGGAAGAACCACGTCGACCGGAAGTGGGTTCGCTCGCTAGGGCCTGATTCGGTCTAATTCGGGCTTGTAGCCAAAGCGCTACACGGTTGTCGGGACATTTCCCAATGGCACGGCCGATGCTTGGCGCAGCTTGGACATGCTCTACCTCGTGTTCGGACACACTGCCGAGGAGCCCCCGCTGCGCGTCGGGCCGATGCCGAGCTTCAAGGTGAGAGGCGCGGAAATCGTCGATCACGCGGGCCAGGTGCTGGCACGGCACAACGGGCAGCGCTGGACGGTCAAGGAACGCGCGTTCTACCGCGTTGATTGCGACGGGCCGGTGCTGCTCAGGCTGGAGGACGCGCCGCCGGCGGGCGCGCTCGGCCCGTTCGAGCACTTCTCGCTTTTCAACGGCACCGCTTACGCGAGCCGCGACGTGTTCGCGCACTACAACGAGCACGATCATGGCTGGCACTTGCACCAAACTGACGTGCGCTGCGCCGCCATCCAGGTGACGCCGGTCTGACGCCCGGAAGAGTAGCTCAAGTTCAACCCGGTGGGCCGCGGTGGATCAGCTCCCAAAGCTTTGGCGGCGACAGCGGCAAGCTGCGCGGCTCGATGCCGAGCGGCGCGAGCGCTGCCGCCACGGCGTTCGCCACTACGCCGCCCACCGGCACGATGCCGCCCTCGCCGGCACCCTTTGCCCCCATGGGGTTGACCGGCGAAGGCGCCTCCTCGGTGACGAAGGCGCGAATGCGCGGGAAGTCAGTCGCGCTCGGCAGCAGGTAGTCGGCGAGCGAGGCAGTGAGGAACTGTCCGTGCTCATCGTACTGGAGCTGCTCCAGGAACACGCCGCCGAGGCCCTGCACCACCGCGCCGACCGCCTGCCCGGTGGCCGTAAGCGGGTTGATGATCTTGCCGATGTCCTCGACGGTGACGTAATCGATCAATTCGACCTGCCCGGTCTTCGGGTCGACCGCCACATGCGCCGCCGCGGCGCCGTACGCATACGTGTGCTTATGGTTGTGGAACGTCCCTTCGGCCGACAGCGGCCCCAAGCTCTTCAGATCGATCTCGGACAATGGAACGTCGCGCCCGGTTTTCCTGGTGATCTGCGCTCGAAGCTCCTTCGCGGCGATCTGGATGGCCGTCCCGCCCATGACCACCGAGCGCGAGTGATACGCGCCGAAGCCTTCTTTCACATGCGTGGTCGAGCCGTGGAAGATGGCGAGGCGCTCCATCGGCAGGCCGAGCGCGTCGGAGGCGATCTGCAGGCACACGGTCTCGAGGCCCTGCCCGACGCTCGCCGAGCCGACGAATACCGACACCTGGCCCTGCTCGTCGACGACGATGCGTGCGCTCTCGCGCGGGCCGGCCGCGCCGCCTTCGATGAAGCAGGTGACGCCGATACCGTGATAGCGGCCGTCGATGAGCTCGCCTTGCAGCTTCTTTTTTTCCGAGTAGCCGAATTCGTCGAGGCAGCGCTGCAGGGCTCTCTCGTAATCGCCGCTGTCGAGCTCCTCTTTCTTCTCGGGGCGGTCGAGCGTCGCGAGCGGATAAGGCATGTCCTGCGGAGCGGGCAAGTTGCGCCGCCGGAACTCCACCGGGTCTAGACCCAGGTCTTTCGCCGCCATGTCGAACAGCCGCTCGCGGAAGAAATCGGCTTCGAATCGCCCGGGACCGCGGTACGTGCCCACCGGAGTCTTGTTAGTCAGTACCGCGAACGACTCCATGTGGATGTTGGGGATCCTGTAGGGACCCGACAGGAACTGCGCGACGTTGCGCGGCGGGATCGAGCCGTTGGCGCGCATATAGGCACCCATGTCGACCCAGGCCCGGCCGCGCAGCGCCACGATGCGCCCGTCGCGCTCGCAGGCGATCTCGATCTCGCAGTCCATCTCGCGCGAGTGGTTCGAGGCGAGCAGGTTCTCGCGCCGGTCCTCGGTCCATTTCACCGCCCGCCCGAGCTTGCGCGCGACGAACGGGATCAGGAAATCCTCCGGGTAGAACTCGCCGCGCACGCCGAAACCGCCGCCGACGTCGAACTCGAGCATTTCGATGCAGTCTTCCGGCAGATCCATGTTCTTCGCCAGCGTGCGGCGCGTGGCGAACGGCACCTTCGCCGCGCCGGCTACGGTGAGCCGGGTCTGCGCGCCGTCCCAGTGGGCGAGCAGGCCGCGCGGCTCCAGGCATACCGCGGTATGCCGCTGAACCGAGAAGCGCTCCCTGCGTACGTAGGGCGCGCTTACGTTCAGCCCGTCCCCCTTGACCGCGGTATACCGGATCGCCGTCATGCCCGCGCGGCGGTCGGTTATGGCTGGAAGCGGCTCGATGTCGAGCTCGATCGCCTCGAGCGCGTCCTCCGCCTGCGCCAGCGTGTCGGCCACGACCACGGCGAGCGGCTCGCCGACGTAGTGCACTTCGCCGTGCGCGATGACCGGCTGCTCGAATTTCTCGAGCTCGGGCAGCGGCGCGAGGCGCAGCGGGATCGTCGGCAGCGCTTCGCCGCCGCGCGAAACGTCTTCGGCGGTAAAAACCGCGCGTACCCCGGGCAGCGCCTTCGCTTCGTGCGTGTTCAAAGAGACGATCTTTCCGTGCGCAACGGGGCTGCGCAGGATCGCGGCGTGCAGCATGCCGTCGCGGTGCAGGTCATCCACGTACTGCCCGCGCCCCCTGAGGAGCCGCAGGTCTTCGACTCTTTCAATTGGTTTGCCTACCAACCGAAAATCAGGGACAGACCCCATTTAATTCTCCTGGTAGGCGACGCGCGCTTCGTAGACGGCTTCGACGATGGGGATATAGCCGGTGCAGCGGCAGAGGTTGCCCGAGAGGACCTCGCGGATGCGCGCCTTGTCTGCGTTCGGCTCCTCGGTGAGGAGCGCATGCGCCGTGGTCAGCATGCCGGGCGTGCAGAAGCCGCACTGGAGCGCGTGGTGCTTGCGAAAGGCGGCCTGGAGCGGCGAGAGCGCGTCAGCGCTCGACAGGCCTTCCACGGTGGTGACGCGCGCGCCGTCAGCTTGCAGCGCGAGCATCAGGCAGGAGCGCACCGCATCTCCGTCCACGATGACGGTGCACGCGCCGCACACGCCGTGCTCGCAGCCGACGTGCGTTCCCGTTTGCAGCAAGTGATGGCGCAGGCAGTCGGCGAGCGTGGTGCGCTCGGGAACGTCGACCGACACCGGATTGCCATTCAGTTCAAAGCTGAGCTTCATTGCTCGATCTTGATCTTCGCCGTGGCGACGAGGTGGCGCCACTTTTCCGTGTCCTTCTGCACGAAGGCGCTGAACTGCGCCGGCTCGTTCGCCACCGGCGTGGCGCCGAACTCCTTCATGCGCAGCGCGACATCGGGCAGCGCGAGGATTCGTTTGGTCTCCTTCTGGACCGCTGCGGTCACTTCCGCCGGAGTGCGCGCCGGGGCAAAGATGCCGACCCACGCCGTGGCCTCGAAGCCGGGCAGGACCTCGGCGATCGCCGGGACATCGGGCAGGGCCGCATTGCGCTCCGTGCTCGCCACGCCGAGCGCGCGCATCCTCCCCGCCTGGATGAACGGCATCACGCCGGTGATCTGGTCGAACGCGAATGCCACGTGCCCGGCCATCAGGTCGTTCAGCAGCGGCCCGGTGCCCTTGTACGGGATGTGATTGATGTCGGTCTGCGTCATGAGCTTGAAGAGCTCGCCCGTGAGATGCGTCGAGCTGCCGGCGCCGGAGCTGCCGAAGTTGTATTTGCCCGGGTTTTTCTTCAGAACGGCGATCAACTCGGGGAGCGAGCCCGCGGTCGATGGATGCGCGACCAGCACGTTGGGGAAAGTGGCCACCAGCGTGACCGCGGCAAAGTCGGTGAGGTTGTTGTATGGCAGTTTCGGGTTGACCGCCGGGTTCACCGCGTGCGTCGAAGTCGTCCCCATGAGGATGGTGTAGCCGTCGGGCGGCGCCTTCGCGACCGCGTCGGAGCCGATCGCGCCCGCCGCGCCGGCGCGGTTCTCGACCACGACCGCCTGCGCCCAGGTCTCGCCCATCTTCTGCGCCAGCACCCGCGCGATGATGTCGGTCGCCCCACCTGGCGGAAACGGCACGACGAAGTGCACCGGCCGCGATGGATAGGCCTGTGCGAACACCTCGGCCGATAGGGCCAATCCCGTCAAAAGAAACGCCACGAGGCGCATTAGCTCTCTCTCCCTAAAGCGCGTTCCAGCAACGTCCCGACGAGCGAGCGCCGGTAGGCGGCGCTCGCGTGCAGGTCACCTGGCGGATCGACCGCCTTCTCCGCCGCGGCTGCCGCTTCCCGAATTACGCCCGCATCCACCATGCGGCCGTTCAAAGCCGATTCGGCCTCGGGAATCCGATGCGGGCGAGGGCACGCGCCGATCACGCCTATATGGGCGTTGCAGGCCCGTCCATCGGCGTCCAGATCGTAGAACGCCGCGATGCCGGCATACGCGAAGTCGCCGCGGCGCGGCGAAAGCTCCTGGAAACCCCAGCGCCGGCCCGCCGGCCACGCCGGGAAGCGGACCTCGACGATGAGCTCGTCGTCGCCGAGCACGGTGGACAGCGGGCCTACGAAGAACTCGTCCGCACTTACGCGGCGCGCTCCTGCTTTCCCCCGGACATGAATCTCGGCGTCGCAGGTGACCGCGATGCCGGGCAGCTCGGCGGCCGGATCGGCGTGGGCGAGGCTGCCGCCCACGGTGCCGCGGTTGCGGATCTGGTAATGCGCGACATGCTCAATCGCCGCGGCGAGGAGCGGCTGAGAGCGCTTCAGTTGATGGCTGTCCAGGATGTCGCGCCAACGCACTCGTGCGCCCAGGACCGTGAAGTCCTTTCCGAGCTCCATGCGCTCGAGGCCCGCTACTTTCCCAAGGTCGACCAGCAGCGGCGGCGCCGCCAGGCGGAAGGCCATGGTGGGAATGAGGCTCTGGCCGCCGGCGAGCGCCTTGGCGCCGCTTCGCGAAGCGAGCAGCTCGATCGCCTCGTCGAGCGTGCGGGGCGCGGCGTATTCGAACTTGGGCAGCTTCACCGCTATTCCGGCCGGATGTTGGCGGTCCTCACCACCTTCGTCCAGCGCTCGATGTCGCTGTGCTGGTACGCGGCCAGCTCCTCGGGCGTGCTGCCGATCGGCGTCGTGCCGAGTCCCTTGAGCCGCTCGCGCAGGTCGGTCGCGGTCACGGCCTGGTGGATCGCGCTCGAGAGCTTGCCGGTGACCTCTGCCGGGATACCCGCCGGCCCGAAGATCGCGTACCACGAAGTCACCTCGAAGCCCGGGTATCCCGCTTCGGCGACGGTGGGCAGGTCGATGCCCGGCACGCGCTGCGCGGTCGCCGTCGCCAGAGCCTTCAGCTTGCCGGACTTCACGTGAGGCTCGGCCGCGGTGTACTCGACCGAAACGAAATCGAGGTTGCCGCCCATGAGGTCCGCCAGCGCCGGGCCCGATCCCTTGTACGGCACATGGACGGCTTGGATGCCGGTCAGCGACTTGAACAGCTCCGCCGCGAGGTGATGCGGCGAGCCGTTGCCGGCCGAGCCATAGTTCAGCGGCCGGCTCTTCCCCAGGCGCACGAGGTCCTGCACCGAGTTCACGCCCAAGCGCGGATTCACCACCAGCGCGTGCGGGATGGTGGCGACCAGGCTGATCGGCGTGAAGTCCTTGACCGCGTCGTAGGGCAGGCTCTTCGGGTTGAAAGCCGGATTGATGCCGTGGGTGGTGGTCGCGCCGAGCAGGATGGTGTAGCCGTCGGGTGCCGAGCGCGCCACCGCTTCAGAGCCGATGGCGCCGGAAGCGCCCGCCCGGTTCTCCACCACCACCGGCTGGCCGACGCTTTCCGAGAGCTTGGCTCCCACGCCGCGTGCGATGAGGTCGAGCGCGCCGCCGGGGGCGAACGGGGCGATGAGGCGAATCGGTTTACTCGGAAACGACTGACCGGCGGAGGCTGCGCAGATCGACCACAGCACGACGGCAAGAAGCGAGCGCATCAACGATCCTTCAGGTGAGCATCGCGCCGCTTGTAGAGCGCTTCATCCGCGTAGCCCATCGCCTCCGGCCGCGCCTTTCCGAGCATGACCTGGAAATACACCGGCTCCAGGCTCTCGTTCACATAACCGTGGATCACGCCCGGCGGGCAGGCGATGCACTCCCAGGGCCCGAGGCGGATATCGAGCCGCCGGCCGCTCTCGTCCTGGATGAAGGCAGTGAGATAGCCCTGCAGGACGAAAAAGCATTCCTCCACCTCGTGCGTGTGCGCCGCGTTTCCCTGGCCCGGCTCGACGTACATGATCGAGAGCGTAAACGCGCGCGGCGGAATCACCGCGGCGTCGGCGTGCTTGCCCGAGCCGCCCGCGCCGATGAAGCGGTGCTGCGCGCGCTTGTAGCCCTCGAGCTTCGCGTCCTCGAATGCAGCCCAGTCGGCCTTGCGCTCGCGAAACCTCGCCACATAGCGCGCGGCAATGTCCTCGAGCGTTGCGCCGACGAGCTCCGGCGGCCGGGGATGGCGGGCGACGCTGGCAGAGGCGCTCATGGGATTCCTTTCATCCGGCTTGGCATCGGCGGAGTTTGACATACCGCAGGGAAGATTTTGCTTCGTTCAACGCGACGGTAGAGGTGCGCTATCGGGCCCGCGAAATCGATAAGCGCGGGCATGTGAAGTACTTATACTGGCACCCCGGACACGAATCGAACGTGCGACCTGCCCCTTAGGAGGGGGCTGCTCTATCCACTGAGCTACCGGGGCGTGGGTTTGACTGGTGCCGCCATTTTACCCTTGAGGTTTTTGCTTTGATTTTCCTCAGACGTTTAATGCTGCTTGCGCTGGCGCCGTTTTCCGTATGGGGCCAGACGCAGACCTGGGGCTGGGACGACGGCACGGTGCCGTACGTGCAGACGCCGATGGAGATCGTCGAGCGCATGCTGCGCATGGCCGAGGTGAAGAGCGGCGACCGCGTGATCGACCTCGGCTCGGGCGACGGGCGCATCGTGATCGAGGCGGCGAAGCGCGGCGCGAGCGGCCTCGGCGTCGACCTCGATCCGAGCCTGGTCAAGCTCGCCACCGAGAACGCGGCCCGGGCCGGCGTCGCCGACAAGGCGCAGTTCCGGGTGATGGATCTCTTCGACGCCGATCTGTCGGGCGCGACCGTGGTTGCGTTCTACCTGCTGCCGGAGTTCAACGAGAAGCTGCTGCCGCGCCTGCTCAAGCTCAAGCCCGGCACGCGCATCGTGTCGCACGACGGCGGCATCGGCGACTGGCACTCGGACGAGAAGCTCGAGATGCGCGCGCCCGAGAAGCCGGTCGGCGTGGGCGGGGTGTCGACGGTGGAGCTCTGGATCGTGCCGGCCGACGCGTCCGGCGCCTGGACGGCCGATATTCCGGGACACGGGGAGCGGTGGCGCTTTCGCATCAAGCAGAACTACCAGCTGCTCGACATCGACACCTCGGCGCAGGGGCGCGACCTGCTGGTGCGCAACTCGCGGCTGCGCGGCGAGGAGCTCAAGATCGTGGTGACCGGCCTTATCAACGGCCATGCCTGGCACCACTACTTCGTCGGCAAGGTGAAGGACAACCGGATCGACGGCGAAGTCACCGTTTCCGACGGCAACAACAGAAAGGTGTTCCCTTGGACGGCCGCGAGAACGGGCAGGTAGCCCCCAGGCAATTGCTGTCGGTCACCGACGGCATATTCCTCACCGTCGGGATGATCCTCGGCGCGCTGATTTTCAAGGCACCGTCGACGGTGGCCGGGGCCACGTCGAGCACGGCGATGTTCCTCTTCGCATGGCTCCTCGGCGGGCTCGCCTCGCTGTGCGGCGCGCTGGTGTACGCCGAGCTTGCGTCGCGCTACCCGGAGACCGGGGGCGAATACGCGTTCCTGCGCGGCGGCTTGGGCCGCGGGGTCGCGTTCGTATTCGGCTGGGCGCGCATGACGGTCATCCAGACCGGCGCCATCGCGGCGGTGGGTTTCGTGTTCGGCGACTACGCCTCCGAGATCCTCCGGCTGGGCGAGAAGAGCTCGGCGATCTGGTGCGCGCTTGCCGTGGTGGTCCTCACGGCGCTCAACCTCGCCGGCACGCTGCAGGCGAAATGGCTGCAGAAAGCGATGGAGACGGTCCTGATCGCAGGTCTCGTGCTCTTCTCCGTTGCGGCGATCGCGATCGGCGGCACGCCGAAGCCGGCGAGCGGCGGCGGCTCGTTCGGCGCGTTCGGCTTCGCCATGATCTTCGTGCTCCTCGCCTACGGCGGGTGGAACGAGGCGGCCTATCTCGCGGGCGAGGTGCGTGACGGCCGGCGCAGCATGACGCGGATTCTCGTCTGGGGCGTGATCGCGGTGACCGCGCTCTACCTGCTCGTCAACATGGCTTACCTCGCGGTCCTCGGCCTGGGCGGCGTGCGCGAATCGAAGGCGGTGGCGGCCGACGTGATGCGCGCGATCGCGGGCGATCGCGGGGCCGTAGTGGTCGCGCTGATGGTGTGCGTCTCGGTGATCACGACGATGAACGCGGCGATCTTCACCGGCGCCCGCACCACGTACGCCTTGGGACGCGACTTCCCGATCCTCGCGCGGCTCGGAAGCTGGCGCGAGTCGGGCAGCACGCCGGCGAACGCGCTCGTCCTGCAGGGCGCGATCACGCTCGCGCTGGTCGGCGCGGGCGCGGTCACGCCCGACGGTTTCCAGGCCATGGTGGCCTACACGGCGCCGGTCTTCTGGACGTTCTTTCTGCTCACCGGGCTTACCCTCTTCGTGTTCCGGCAGAGCCAAGGTCCCGCGCCGTTCCAGGCGCCGCTGTACCCGGTGGTGCCGCTCGCCTTCAGCTTGATGTGCCTCTACATGCTCTACTCGAGCATCGATTACGTGCGCAATCCCGAGTACGGGCCGAAGTTCGGCGCCGCGGTGCTCGCGGGACTCGTGGTCATGGTCGCCGGCGTTCCGCTCTACTTCCTCGCCCGGGGTAAGAAGTAGGGATTTGTCATGACCCTTACCGAGTTACGGTACGTCGTCGCGGTGGCGCGCGAGCGCCACTTCGGCCGCGCGGCGGAAGCGTGCTTCGTGTCGCAGCCCACGCTCTCGGTGGCGGTGAAGAAGCTCGAGGAGGAGCTCGACCTTACGCTGTTCGAGCGCGGGCCGGGCGAGGTCACGGTCACCCCGGCGGGGCAGCACATCGTCGAGCAGGCGCAGAGGGTCCTGGAGGAGGCGAGCCGGATCAAGGACATCGCCGCCGCCGGGCGCGACCCGCTCGCCGGGCCGCTGCGCCTGGGCGCGATCTACACGATCGGGCCGTATCTGCTCCCCAAGCTGATCCCGATCCTGCGCAAGGCCGCGCCGGCGATGCAGCTTCACATCCAGGAGAACTTCACCCACCGCCTCGCCGAGGCGCTCAAGCGCGGCGAGGTCGACGTCATCCTGGTCGCGCTGCCGTTCGCCGAGCCCGGTGTCGAAACACGCGCGGTCTACGACGAGCCGTTCTTCGTCGCGGTACCCAAGGGCCATCCGTGGGAGAACCGCAAGCGCGTCACCTCGGACGAGCTGACGCGGGAAAGCCTGCTGCTCCTCGGCGAGGGTCACTGCTTCCGCGACCAGGTGCTCGAGATCTGCCACACCGTGCGGGCGAAGGAACGAAGCCCGCTCGCCAGGACGGTGGAGGGCGGCTCGCTCGAAACCATCCGCCAGATGGTGGCGGGCGGCGTCGGCGTGACCGTTCTTCCCGCCACGTCGGTGTCCGGGTCCGCGACGCCGGGCGATCTCATCCGGGTGCTTCCCTTCGCGAAGCCCGTGCCGATGCGCCGCGTCGGCTTGGCATGGAGAAAAAGCTTCCCGCGCCCCGAGGCGATCGAGGCCCTGCGCAAGGCGATCCTCGCCTGCAACCTGCCGCAGGTCGAGAAGCTCTAGCGTCTTTTGCGCGCGGCCGGTCGGGCGCGCCCTGACACGGTAGGCTGGTCGGCGCATCGCGTCCGGGTGCGCGGCATGGAGCTTGCAGCCTATTGTCAGCTTCCTGCCCGCCATGAATGCTCCCGAACTGAAGATCGTGTCCCGCGTGCGCGAGGGCCTGCCCTATCCGCGCGGCGCCAGCTGGGACGGCAAGGGTGTCAACTTCGCCGTCTATTCCGCCCACGCTACGAAGGTCGAGCTCTGCCTTTTCGATTCTTCCGGAAAAGAAACGGAACGAATCGAATTGCCGGAGTATCGCGACGAGACATTCCACGGGTACGTGCCCGAGATCAGGCCTGGCCAGATCTACGGCTACCGGGTGCACGGACCTTATGCGCCGGACGAAGGCCATCGCTTCAATCCGAACAAGCTGGTGCTCGATCCTTACGCTCGCGCCCACATCGGTGAATTGAAGTGGGATCCGGCGGTATTCGCCTACAAGGTGGGCGACCCGGCGGCCGATCTCTCGTTCGACGAGCGCGACAGCGCGCCCTTCATGCCGAAGTGCGTGGTGGTCGATCCGGATTTCCACTGGCACAAGGAGCGGGTGTGGCGCCCGGTGCCCTGGGACCGGACCATCATCTACGAGACGCACGTGCGCGGCTTCACCAAGCTCCACCCCAAGGTTCCCGAGCACCAGCGCGGCACCTTCTGCGGGCTCGCCAACGAGCACGTGGTGCAGTACGTCAAGTCGCTCGGCATCACGACCGTCGAGCTGTTGCCGGTGCACACGTTCGTCAACGACAGCTTCCTCCTGGAACGCGGCCTGACGAACTACTGGGGCTATAACTCGATCGGCTTCTTCGCGCCGGATCCGCGCTATGCCGCCGACCCGGCCAAGACGCTGCAAGAATTCAAGGAGATGGTGGCGCGTTTCCACGATGCGGGCCTGGAAGTGATCATTGACGTCGTCTTCAACCACACCGCCGAAGGCAACGAGCTCGGCCCGACCTTGTCCTTCAAGGGGATCGACAACGCTTCCTATTACCGGCTCATGCCGGACAAGAAGCGCTATTACATCAATGACACCGGCACCGGCAACACGCTGAATCTGTCGCACCCGGCGGCGATCCAGCTGGTGGCGGACAGCCTGCGCTACTGGGCCGAGGACATGCACGTCGACGGCTTCCGCTTCGACCTGGGCACCATCCTTGCGCGCGAGCCGGGCGGCTTCGACACGCACAACGGTTTCATGAAGGTGGTGACGCAGGATCCGCTGCTCGCCAAGGTGAAGATGATCGCCGAGCCGTGGGACTGCGGTCCCGGCGGCTATCAGGTCGGGGGCTTCCCACCGGGATGGGCGGAGTGGAATGACAAGTTCCGCGACACCGTGCGGGACTACTGGCGCGGCGAAGCCCCGCCGAAGGCGCTGGCGCCGCGGCTGTGCGGATCGCCCGGCGAGTTCCGCCGGCGCGGGCGCCAGCCCTGGGCAAGCGTGAATTTCATTACCGCCCACGACGGCTTCACCCTCAACGACCTCGTGAGCTACAACGACAAGCACAACGAGGCGAACGGCGAGGAGAACCGCGACGGCCACTCGCACAACCGCTCGTGGAACCACGGCGCCGAGGGACCCGACGTCGAGGAGCCGGTGCGCGCGCTGCGCAAGCGCCAGATGAAGAACCTGCTCGCGACGCTTCTCCTGTCGCAGGGCACCCCGATGCTGCTCGCCGGCGACGAGTTCGGCCGCAGCCAGCAGGGCAACAACAACGCCTACTGCCAGGATAACGAGATCTCGTGGGTGCACTGGAACCACGACGACCGCGAGCAGCGCCTCATCAATTTCGTGCGCAAGCTCACCGGGCTGCGCGAGAAGTATCCGATCCTGCGCCGCGCGCGCTGGCTGACCGGCGAGTACAACGAGGAGCTCGAGGTCAAGGACGTCACCTGGATCAACACCGCCGGCGAGGAGATGCGCCAGGACCAGTGGGACGATCCCCATACGCGCGTCTTCGGCATGCTGCTCGACGGCCGCGCGCAGGAGACCGGCATTCGGCGCCGCGGCGAGCTCGCGACGCTCCTCATCATCTTCAATCCCTGGCAGGACGTGGTGAAATTCAAGCTCCCCGCCGCCACCGGGGGCAGCGCCTGGACGCTGCGCGCCGACACCAACTTCCCCGACGCGGTCGAAGAGCCGCAGTTCGCCATCGGCCACGAGTACGAGGTGACGGCGCGCTCGCTGCTTCTTTTCCAGCTCACCTGAAGTGAAGAACGGCGCCGCGTCCGCAATCGGGTTGCTGATCGCGGCTGGGGTGCTCTATCTCGCGCGCGACGTGCTGATTCCCTTCGCGCTCGCGATCCTGCTCGCCTTCCTGCTCGCGCCGGCGGCGCGCCGCCTCGAGCGCTTCAAGCTCGGCCGGGTGCTCTCGACGGTCATCGTCGTGGTGTTCGGCTTTTCGTTGATCGGCGCTGTGGGATACGTCGCGGGAACGCAGGCGGTCTCGCTCGCCGCGAAGCTTCCGGAGTACCGCAAGAACATCAGCGCCAAGATCCGCGACCTGAAAAAGCCGGGCGAGGGCAAGATCGCGCAGGCGCAGAAGGCGCTCAAGGACCTGGAGAAGCAGGCCGATCCCACGCCGCGGCCGCCGCTGCAGGTCACGCCGACGCCCCAATCGCCGTACGGACAGCTGCTGGAATTCGTCACGCCGTTCGCCAAGCCGCTCGGCACGGCGCTCGCGGTGATCGTGTTCACGATCCTGATGCTGCTGCACCGCGAAAGCATGCGCGAGAAGCTGATCGGCCTGATCGGGCCGCGGCGAATCAACGTCGCCACCCAGGCGCTCGACGAGGCTTCCTACCGGGTGAGCCGCTACCTCTTCATGCAGCTTGTGGTGAACGCGTGCTTCGGCATCCCGTTCGGCATTGCGCTCTATTTCATCGGCATTCCGAACGCGGCGCTGTGGGGGCTGCTCGCCACCTTGCTGCGCTTCATTCCGTACGCCGGCGTGTGGATCGCGGTGGCGATGCCGCTCGTGCTCGCGTTCGCGATCTCCGACGGCTGGTCGCAGGTCGCGTGGGTGGCGGGGGTGTTCCTCGCCCTGGAGCTCATTCTCATCAACATCGTCGAGCCGCTGGTCTACGGCCGCAGCGCCGGGCTCTCGCCGATCGCCGTCATCCTGGCGGCGCTCTTCTGGACCCTGCTGTGGGGGCCCGTCGGCCTGCTGCTTGCGACCCCCCTCACCGTGTGCGTCGCGGTGATGGGCCGCTACATGCCGGAGCTCGGGTACCTGAACGTGATCCTCGGCGTCGAGCCGGTGCTCTCAGCGCCGGCGCGCTTCTACCAGCGCCTGCTCGCCATGGACGAGGACGAGGCCGAGGACCTCGCCGAAGACTTCGCCAACGAGAAAGGCCTGCTCGCGCTCTATGACGAGATGGTGATTCCGGCGCTCGCGCTCGCCGAGCAGGACCGCCATGCGCACACGCTGGAAGAGCAGCGCGAGCGCTTCATCTTCGACACCGTCCGCGGACTGGTGGAATACCTGGAAGACCGCCGAAGGAAGGAGGGCGAACCCGCGGACGAGGTCGAGGCGAAGCCGAAGAACGTGGTGCACCGGCCCGCGCCGCCGCTCTGCATCCTGGCCGCGCGCGACGAGGCCGATCACGTCGCCGCCCTGGTGCTTGCGCGCATGCTCGAGGCGCCCGAGTTCAATCCTCAGCTGACCGCGTATCCGCGCCCGGCCGAGACCCTGGAGCAGATCGAAGCGAAAGCGTGCAAGGTCGTGTGCATCTCGGCCGTTCCCCCCCACGCCGCGGCCCACGCCGGGCAGCTTTGCAAGCGGCTCAAGCACCGCTTCCCGGAGGTCAAGGTTATGGTCGCCCTGTGGGCCGCGGAGGGCTCGGACAAGCTCGAGTCTCGCCTGCGCGACGCCGGCGTCGATGTCGTGGTTACGCGGCTCGGCGACGCTGTCGAGCAGCTGCGCCAGCTCACCGTCCCGCGCGCGCTCGCCACGCAGAATCCGGGACAGAACCCGATTCCCCGCCGCAGGGCGAGGTCAGACCCCTAGTTCGAATGAAGACCCGGCTGCCGCTCGTTGCGCTCGCCACGGCCGGCCTTACGCTCGCGGCGGCAATCGTCGCCCTGAATTTTACTCATCGCGAGAAGCGAATCGGGCAGCGAATCCGCCGCCTCTACTCCGCCGGCGATCCGGACTTCGGGCGCGCGATGGGCGTGTTGCTCGGACCCGCAATCGTCGGCGGCAACCGCGTGGAGGTGCTGTTGAATGGCCACCGCATCTTCCCGGCCATGCTCGCCGCCATCCAGGACGCGCGCACGAGCATCAACTTCGAGAGCTTCATCTACTGGTCCGGCACGGTCGGCAGGCAGTTCGCCGACGCGCTCGCCGAGCGTTCGCGCGCCGGCGTGAAGGTGCACGTGCTGCTCGACTGGATCGGCAGCAACAAGATGGATCCGGCGCAGCTCGACGAGATGGCGCGCGCCGGCATAGAAGTTCGAAGGTTCCACCAGCTTCACTGGTACAACCTTGGACGAATGAACAACCGTACCCATCGCAAGGTGCTGGTGGTGGACGGCCGGGTGGGTTTCACGGGCGGCGTAGGCATCGCCGACCAGTGGGCCGGCGATGCGCAGGACCCGGATCACTGGCGCGACACGCATTTCCGAGCCGAGGGACCGGTGGTCGCGCAGATGCAGGCCGTGTTTCTCGACAACTGGATCAAGGCCACTGGCGCGGTCCTCCACGGGCCCGACTATTTCCCTGCGCTCAAACGGACGGGCCCGAGCTCGGCGCAGATGTTCAGCAGCTCGCGCTCGGGCGGCAGCGAGAGCATGCAGCTCATGTACCTGCTCGCGATCACGGCGGCGCAGCGCTCGATTCACTTGTCGACGGCATACTTCGTGCCGGACCGGCTGACGCTGCATACGCTTGCCGACGCCCTGAGGCGCGGGGTGAAGGTGCAGATCATCGTGCCGGGAGAGCACGCGGACGCCGAATCCGTCCGGCGGGCATCGCGCGCCCGCTGGGGTGCCCTGCTCGGGGCCGGCGCGGAGATCTACGAGTATCTGCCGACGATGTATCACTGCAAAGTGATGATCGTCGACTCGCTCCTGGTGTCGGTGGGCTCGACCAACTTCGACAACCGCTCCTTCCAGTTGAACGACGAGGCGAACCTGAACGTCTACGATGCCGGGTTCGCCGAGCGGCAGATCGGAATCTTCCAGGACGATCTGGCGCGCTCGCGCCGCGTCAGCCTGCAGGAATGGAACAACCGGCCGCGCTCCGAGAAGCTCTGGGAGCACGCGGCATCCCTGCTCGGATCGCAGATGTAGACGTTCCGGCAGCCGCCGGTGCCGGGACTTTTCCGGTCCGGCTACAATCGCCGGCAGGGGAGCTCATGTCGGGCATCACTCGGCTGCACGATGCAGTGAGGGGCGGCGGTCTTACAGGCAAGGCCGGTGCGCAAGGGCAGTGGCAACGCTTTTTCCAACGCGACGCTGGAGGATTGGCGCCGATGCGTCGAGCCGCTTCGCTGCTGATTCTTGCGCAATGACATGAAGCTCGCCGCGCAGATCGCCGCCGCGCTGGTCGGGTTGCTGCACGTCTACTTCATGGTGCTGGAGATGTTCCTCTGGGACCGGCCGTTCGGGCGCCGCAGCTTCGGGCTGACGCCCGAGTTCGCCGCGGCCTCGAAGTCGCTGGCGGCGAACCAGGGCCTCTACAACGGCTTCCTCGCCGCCGGTATCGCCTGGGGACTGTCGCTCGGCGACGCCGGCCGCGCGGTGACGCTCTTCTTCCTCGCCTGCGTGGTGGTCGCGGGGATCTTCGGCGCGGCCACCGTCAGCCGCAAGATTCTGATGGTGCAGGCGCTTCCCGGTGCCATCGCGCTGGTGCTCGCCTGGCTCGCCCTATAGGGCGGGCCTGCGAAAGAGGCTTGTCGCAGGCGCTTTGCTTTCTGTACAGTGGCCCGTCCACACGGAGGAGGTTCCATGAAGCGCGCTTTCATTACGATCATCTTTGCAATCGGCGCTTTCCCGTTTGCTGCGCTTGCGCAAGATAAGGTCATCCGGGTCGGCGTGCTGATGCCGATCTCGGGGCCCGGCTCGTACTTCGGCGTGATGGGCAAGGAGGGGATCGACCTCGCGCTCGAGCAGGTGGCGAAGTCGAACCTCAACGGCTACCGCCTGCAGGTGCAGTACGAGGACTCGGCGTGCAGCCCGCTGCAGGCGACCAATACCGTGAAGCGCGTGCTCGACCAGTTGAAGCCGCATATCGTGATCGGCGAGGAGTGCTCCGACGCCTCGCTCGCGATCGCGCCGATCCTCGAGCAGGCCAAGGTGGTGCAGCTGAACGCCGGCTCGGTGACCATGAAGCTCACCGAGTCGGGCTACAAGTACGTGTTCCGCATCTTCCCGAACGCGGAGCAGCAGAGCGCGCCGCTCGTGAAGGTGGCGCGCGAGAAGCTGAAGGCGCAGACCGCGGTGATCCTGTACGAGAAGACCAACGCCGGCAACGACAACGCCGAGGGCTTCGAGAAGCCGTTCGTCGCCGCGGGCGGCAAGGTGCTGGCGAAGATCGACTTCGGCCGCGACGTCAACGACTTTACCGCCATCGCGACGCGGATCGCTTCGCTCGGCAAGGTCGACGTGCTGCCGACCTTCGCGCTCGAAGGCCAGCAGGTGCGCCTGTCGCAGGCGCTTGCGCAGGCGAAGGTGGTCAAAGGCGGCGGCGGGCCGGGCGTGCAGATGGGTTCGATCTGGCTGCCCTTCGGCTACGACCAGAAGGCCGGGCAGGCGTCGGTGGGGTATGTGCGCATCGTGCAGTTCGACCCGAACGAGAAACGCAAGGTGGTGCAGGATTTCGTCAAGGCCTTCCAGGCGAAATACGGCGCGGACAAGACACCGACGCACATCAACGCGCACGCCTTCGACACGATCCTGCTCGTCGCCGAGGCGGTGCGCCGCGGCGCGAAGGACTCCGAGACGATCCGCGAGCAGTTCACCAAGTTCAAGGACGTCGAGGTCACCACCGGCAAGATCAGCTTCGACAAGAAGGGCCAGAACTCCGACCTGTCGGTGGTGCATTTCGTCGAGACCCAGCCCGATCTCTCCTGGAAAGGCATGAGCTGGCAGTAATCCTCTAGGTGACGGACCTCCTGACGCTCGTCGTCCAGCAGTCCGTCAACGGGGTCTACCTCGGCTGCCTCTATGTGATGGTGGCCCTGGGGCTCACCCTGATCTACGGGGTGCTGAACCAGATCAATTTCGCGCACGCCGATTTCGTCACCGTCGGCGCCTTCACCGCCTTCTTCACCGCGACCCGCTTCGCCACCAAGGCGCTCGGCATGCCGGACACCGGCGCCTACCTGCTCTCCCTGTTTGCGGCCCTGGGAGCGGGCGCGCTCCTCGGCTGGCTCGTGAGCGCCGCGGTGTTCGCGCCGTTGCGCCGGAGCGGTGCCGACGAGCTGCGACCGCTCATCGCCACCATCGGCGTGTCGGTGCTGCTCGAGAACGGCCAGCTCGCGCTCTTCGGCCCGATCCCGTACCAGTTCGACTCGCCGCTCGGCCGCCAGACGATCAGGATGGGTTCGATTTTCTTCAGTGCACAAAGTGCATTGGTCGTGATCGTCTCGGTGGCCGCGATTGCCGCGCTCTACGCCTTCATGCGCTTCAGCTTCATGGGCAAGGCGCTGCGCGCCGTGGCGCAGGACCGCGAGACCGCGGGCCTCATGGGCATCAACGAGAACCTGGTGATCGCGCTCACCATCGTGATCGCCTCGGCGCTCGCCGGCGTCGCCGGGGCCCTGCTGGGTCCGGTGGTGGTGCTCACGCCCTTCACCGGCGGCTCGCTCATCGTCAAGGCGTTTGCCTGCGTCATCATCGGCGGCTTCGGCAACATGGAAGGCACCATCATCGCGGGGCTTCTCGTCGGCATCATCGAGGCTTTCACGGTCCAATACCTCGGATCGGGCCTCATCGACCTGGTCGTGTTCGCGATGCTCCTCCTGATGCTGGTGATCCGGCCGACCGGGCTCATCGCCGAACGCAAGGAAGAAAACGTTTGACCTCGGGTTTGACAGGCAGGAACAGGATCGCGTTCCTGATCGCCGCTGTCATGATCGCCGCCGCCCCATGGCTGCTCGGTTCCGCGTACTGGCGCGGCATTCTGGTGCTGTGCGCGATGAACGTGCTGCTTGCGCTGTCGCTCAACCTGGTGATGGGCTACACCGGCCAGTTGAACCTGGGCCAGTCGGCGTTCTTCGGCATCGGCGCCTATGTCTCGACCATCCTGATCAAGACTTATGGCTGGAACTTCTGGCTCGCCGCCGGCGCGGCGGTCGCCGCGGCGGGGCTCGTCGGCGTGGCGCTCGCCGCGTTTGCGGTGCGGCTGCGCGGGCACTACCTGGCGATTGCCTCGCTCGGCTTCGCCGTCATCACGTATCAGGTGCTGGTCAACTGGGAGAGCATGACGCAGGGCGTGCGCGGCATCTACGGCATCCTGGCGCCGGTGCCGGACACCGTGGCGCTCTTCTATCTCGTCGCCGGCCTCGGCCTGGTGGTGTACTTCCTCCTCGACAACCTGGTGCGCTCCCCGGTCGGCGACACGCTGCGCGCGATCCGCGAGGACGAGGTGTCGGCGGCCGCGCTCGGTGTCAACGCCGCCGTCTGGAAGGCCTTCGCTTTCGGCCTGGGCGCCGCGATCGCCGGCCTTGCGGGATGCTTCTATCCGGGCTTCGTCGGGACCCTTGTTCCCGACGCCTTCGGCATCGTCGAGTCGTTCACCATGATGGCGATGGTGATCGTCGGCGGCATGGGCACGATGATCGGGCCCGTGATCGGCGCCGTGGTGCTCACCTTCCTGCCCGAGGTATTGCGCGACTTCGGCGAGCTGCGCCTCATGATCTACGGCGTCGCCCTTACCCTGGTGGTGCTTTTCATGCCGGGTGGGATGGTCCAGGCATGGGCTTCCTTGAAGAACAAGATCGCATGAACGCCTTCCTCCGAGCGGAAAGGCTGCACAAGAGCTTCGGGGGCGTGCGCGCCGTGCACGACGTTTCGGTCGACGTCCCGCAGGGATCCATCTTTGCGCTGATCGGTCCCAACGGCGCCGGCAAGTCGACGCTGCTGAACCTGCTCTCCGGCATCTACCAGCCGGATTCAGGTTTTCTTCAATTGAAGGAAGCGAATCTCGTGGGCTTGCCCGCGCACGCGCGCGTCCGCCTCGGCATCGCCCGCACCTTCCAGAAGATCCGCCTCTTCAAGCAGCTCACCTTGCTCGAGAACGTCCTCGCGGGATTCCACATCCACCAGGACCTGCCGCTGTGGAAGTGCTTCCTTCCCGGTGCGACGGGGCGGTTCCGCGACGAAGCGATGGAGCTCCTGTCTTTTGTCGGTCTTGGAAACAGGGCAACGGATCGGGCGGGGGCACTTCCGTACGGCCAGCAGCGCATGCTCGAGATCGCCCGGGCGCTCGCCACGCGACCGAAGCTCTTCATGCTGGACGAGCCTGCCGCCGGCCTGAACGCCGCGGAGGTGGGGTTCCTTCTGAAAAGACTGGAGAACATCAACAAGGAACGAAACGTGACCGTCGTCGTGGTCGAGCACAACATGGACCTGGTGATGAACGTGGCGCAGCGCGTACTCGTCATGGACCATGGCTTGCGGCTCGTCGAAGGCACGCCGCGCGAGGTGCAGGCGAACCCGCGCGTGATCGAGGCCTATCTCGGAGGCGAGTTTGCTGCTTGAAGTGGAGAGCCTGGAGCTCGCGTACGGCGAGATCGCCGCGGTGAGCGGCGTGTCGTTCCAGGTCGCCGAAGGCGAGATCGTGACCCTGATCGGCGCCAACGGCGCGGGCAAGAGCACCACCATGCGCGGCGTTGCGGGCTCGATGTCCTCCAGGAAGGGAAAGATTCTCTTCGATGGGGTCGACGTGACCCGGCTGCCGGCGCACGCGCGCACGGCGGCCGGCATCGCGCTCGTGCCCGAGGGCCGGCGCGTGTTCCCGGCGCTCACCGTGCGCGAGAACCTCGAGATGGGCGGCTTCAAGTACCGCAAGGACCGGAAGAAAGTGGATGCGCTGATCGAACGCGCCATGGGCAGCTTTCCGCGCCTGCGCGAGCGCGCCTCGCAGCCCGCCGGCACGCTTTCGGGGGGCGAGCAGCAGATGCTCGCGCTTTCGCGCGCCCTCATGTCCGAGCCGCGCCTGCTCTGCATGGACGAGCCCTCGCTCGGCCTGGCGCCCATCGTCGTGCAGGAGATCTTCAGGAGCATCCGCGCAGTGAACGCCGCCGGCACCAGCATCCTCCTCGTCGAGCAGAACGCGCGCTACGCCCTCGAGACCGCGAGCCGGGGCTACGTGCTGCAGACCGGCGCGATCATTGCTTCGGGCGCCTGCGCGGACCTCAAGCGGGATGAACGCGTAAAGGAAGCTTACCTCGGGAGAAAATGATGAATTCGCTTCAGGGCAAAGCTGCGATCGTCACCGGCGCCGGGGGCGGCATCGGCCGCGCCATTTCCATCGCCTTCGCGCAGGCCGGCGCCAAAGTCGCCTGTGTCGATTTGAATTTGGACAAAGCCGAGGAAACCGCCAGGCTGGGAGGGGAGGACAGCGTCGCGATCAGGTGCGACGTGTCTTCCGAATCCGACACCAAGGCCGCTGTCGAGCGCGCGGCAAACGGTTTCGGGCGCGTCGATATCCTGCTGAACGGCGCGGCAATGACCGACCCGAGCGCGACGGTGCTCGAGCTCGACCTCGCGGCGTGGAACAAGGTCTTCGCCACGAACGTCGGCGGCGCCTTTTTGATGAGCCGCTGGGCGATCCCGCACATGGCGGCGGCAGGCGGCGGCTCGATCATCCACATCGCGTCGCAGCTTGGCACGGTCGGCACCCCCGGCCGGGTGGCCTATTGCTCCACCAAGGGCGCGCTCATCACCATGGCCAAGGCCATGGCCGCCGACCACGCCGCGCAGAAAATCCGCGTGAACGCGCTTTCACCCGGCGCGGTGGAAACCGACCGCATGCTGCGCTTCGGCTCGATGGACAAGGCGCGTGCGGCGCTCGGCCCCAAGCACCTGATGCAGCGGCTAGGCCAGCCGCGTGAGATCGCTCAGGCGGCGCTCTTTCTCGCCTCCGACGCCTCGAGCTTCATGACCGGCTCCAACCTTCTCGTCGACGGCGGCTACAACGCCATCTGAGCTCGGCTATCTCGCGCTGCTGATCGGCACGCTGCTGGAGGGCGAGACCATCGTCTTCCTGGCCGGCCTCGCCGCGCACCACGGCTATCTCTCGTTTCCCGCGGTCGTGGCGATCTCGGTCGTCGGCGGCTCGATCGCCGACCAGATCCTGTTCTTCGTCGGCCGGCGCTACAGCGAGCGCGTGTTCGCGCGGTTTCCCGGCGTCGCGGCCCGTGTGCCGCGAGTGCAGGCGCTGGTCAGGCGCTGGGACCTGCTCGCCATCATCGTCGCGCGTTTCCTCTATGGCTTGCGCTTCGCCGCGCCCATCGTGATCGGAAGCTGCGGCATCCATCCGTGGCGCCTTGCCTTCCTGGATCTGATCGGCGGTGTGATCTGGGCCTTGGTGGTCGCCGGCCTGGGCTACTTCGCCGGCGAGGCGATTCAACTTTGGGCCTGGCGTTTCGACCTGTCCGACGTCCTGTTCCTGATGGCGATCGTCCTCGTCGCCGGCACCGCCTGGAACGTCATCCGCGCCAGCCGGGCGCGCTAGAAGCTAAACGACACGCCCGCCACGAGGTGGTGCGTGTCGAGGTCGAACTTGGTCGGCACGCGCGCGCCGGTGATGGTGCCGGTGAGAACCGGCTCGGAATGGACGTGCGTGAACCGGTATTCCCCGAAAAGCGCCGCGGTGGGGCTGAGCTGCCACCAAAGGCCCGTGCCGACCTTGTACCCGGTCGTCGTATCGGTGGCAGGCTCGTTGGTCAGCTCGCCGTTCTCCCTGTTCGTGACCTTGATCCTGAAGACGGCCGGGCCGGCGGTTGCGTACGCTTGGGCCCTTCCCCTGGCGTATCCGGGGCTCGCAAGGAATCCGTAGCGCACACGGACCAAATCCAGGGCGACCACGTCGGCCGAGAAGTCGATCGCCCTGAGGGTCGCGGGAGCGGTTGTTCCGGAGATCGTGAGATTTACGGTCTGAGTCGGCACGTCGGCCTTAAAGCGAAAAACGTCTATGCCCACGCCGTACCAGGGAGCCGAATCGAACCAGTAGCCGGCACGCGCGCCGAAGACTCCGGACTGGTCCCACTTCACGTCGTGGAAGGTGTGGTTCGCCGGCCCGGTCGGCGAGCCGATCACCATGAGGATGTCGCTGCGCGGCGTATAGGCGACCCCGCCGTACAAGTCAGCGAACCATTCCGCGCGGGCGTGATTCGCAACTGCGGAGAGCAGAATGCAGACCGCCGCCAGCCGAATTGTTTTCCCCTTGCGCATCGGTCCGTGTCAGTGCGGGAACGGATAACAGGCTATTCCGGCTCGATGCCGGCCGCCTTGAGCACGGCCGCCATGCGCGGCCCCTCCGCTTTCGCCCGCTCGAACACATAGCCGGGCGTGCTGTGCTCGGGGGAGACGCCGAGGCTCGCGTACTTCTCGAGCACGTCGGGCAGCTTCACGATGCGACCGAACTCGGCGTTCAGGCGGCCGACGATCGCCGCGGGCGTTCCCTTCGGCGAGAGCACCGCCCACCACACCGCCGAGTCGTACCCCGGCACGCCGGCCTCGATCATCGTCGGCACGTCGGGCAGCACCGCCGCGCGCTCGCGCGTGGTCACGGCGAGCGGACGCAGCCTGCCCGCGCGGATGTGCGGCAGCGCCGGGACCATGTCGGAGAACACCATCTGCACCTGCCCCGCGACGAGGTCGGACACCGACTGCACCGTGCCCTTGTACGGCACGTGGATGATGTCGACGCCGGTCGCGGCCTTGAACATCTCGCCCGAGATATGCGACTGGATGCCCTTGCCCCCCGAGCCGAAGTTGAGCCTGCCCGGCTGCGCCTTCGCAAGCGCGATCAGCTCGCGCACGCTCTTCGCCGGCACCGACGGATGCACCACCAGCACCTGCCCCGCGCTCGCGATCATCGAGATCGGCGCGAAGTCCGTGAACACGTCGAAGGCTTGGTGCTTGTACAGGTAGAGGTTGTTCACGAGCGTGCTCGAGCTCGTGATCACGATGGTGTAGCCGTCGGGCGGCTGCTTCGCCGCGTACTCGTGGCCGATGGCGGCGGCCGCGCCCGGGCGGTTTTCAATCGTGACCGGCTGGCCGAGGCCCTCGGCGAGCTTCGCGCCCAGCAGGCGGCACAGCACGTCGCTCGACCCGCCCGGCGGGAAGGGCGCCACGAACTTGATCGGCCGGTTCGGATAGGGCTGCGCGTGCGCGATGCCGGCAAACGCGGCGATTGCTACTGCGAGGACCAGGCTTCGTCTCATGGCGATCGAGTCCAACGAGTTAGATGGGTGTCGCGAGCAGCGACGGAATCAGGCCGGTGTCCGCGACAACAGTCACCGACTTGAGGCGTGCCGCGCCGCCTTCCACAAACGCTTCGACGCGGTAACGCCCCACGCTGAACAGCCGAGACGCACCCTCGAGCTCCGTCTGAAAGAGGCTGTAGGAGACGTCGAGACGCCAGGTCGATCCGTCATTCCCAGTGAAGCGCAAAGGCCCGAGGACGTGCCGGTCATAGTGCAGGTTGTAGAGGTTGACGTGCCGGTACGACTCGACCCGGTCGCGCAGCATGTTCTTGTTGTCGCACCACATGAGGATGTTGGGCAGGCCCTGCTCGACGTTCTCGCGCGTGACGACCTTGTAGTCGCAGGCCTCGTCGAACAGGGCCACCCAGTCCTCGAGCCGATCCTCGTCGATGGCCATGGCGTACTCCGCCATCAGCGCGGTAAGCGCTTCGCGCACGTCGGCCGGGACGTTCAACGGATCGCGCCCTCAGGCTCGACGCCCATCAGTTCGGCCCAGTAGGACCAGAAGCCGCGGATGGGGCTCTCGGTGACGCGGTGGGCGAGGTCGCGCAGCGCGCCGCGGCCGCCCATCTCGACGACGGCGCTCGCCTCGCCGGCGCTGCGCGTCGCCTTCTGCACCACCTCGATCGCCTCCCCGTCCTCCATGCTGACGAAGCCGGCGGGGCCGACCAGGTTCGACGACATGAGCCGGTGGCGCGTCATGGCTTCGTCGTCGTCGGCATAGCCGAACACCGTCTGGAACACCTCGTGGGCGCCGACGCCCTTGGGCCGGATCTGGCGCGTGGCGATCGTGTTGTTGATCTGGATGAGGAGCGCGTTCGGGAACAGGGTCGGCGCCGCGAGATTCATGCTATCGGGGAACTCATTGGCAAAAGACAACAATTTTTTGTCTCTGAGCTGCATTCGATCCAACCGTGCCGCGGTATCGGCGTACGCGGCTTTCGCGTCTTCCTGCGTGTCGGTCGCGGCGTACGCATGATTCATGTTGTGGCGGTGGCGCCCATCCATCTTCACGCCGCCCTTCTGCGTGGCGCGGTCGACGCCGTAGGTGACGAAGAACTCGTGCAGCAGGCTCGCGTGGTAGGTGTCGCGCAGGTTCTCCGCGTAAAGCTTCCAGTTCCCATGGATGAGCTGGCGCGAATAGCCGAGGATTCGGATCGGGCGATTGAGGAAGCGCCTGACCATCCCGGTGCCGAACTCGCCGAGGTACTGCTCGAGCGGCTCGGCCTTTTCGGGCTGGAACGTACCGAAGAGCATCCCGGCGCAGCTCTCCACCTTCATTTTTCTCGGGGAATTGGACTTCAGGTCGAAATCCTCCGGCATGCCGCCTTCGCCCTTGAGTCCCTTGCGGAAGGGCAGGCCGGTGAGCTCGCCCGCGGTCGAATAGCACCAGCGGTGATAGAGGCAGACGTGGCGATCCGCGTTGCCGCGCAGCGTGCGTACGATCATCGCGCCGCGGTGCGAGCAGCGGTTCACGAACGCGTGGCTGCTTCCGTCCTTGTGGCGCGACACGACGACCGGGGTATCGCCGACCCAGGTGGTGCGAAAGTCGCCCGGGTTCGGCATCTCGGCCTCGAGGCAGAGATAGCTCCACGCCGGGCCGCGGAAGATGCGCTCCATCTCGAGCGCGTAGAGCTCTTCGTCGTGATGGAGGCGAAACGGGACCCGCGAATAGTCGTTTCGCGGCCAGCGCACTTCGGAAGTCATAGACCTAGTCCACCTTGACGTTGAGCTCCTTCACGATCTTGCCCCAGTAGGCATGGTCAGAGGCGAGCTCTTTCGAGAGGTACTCCGCCGAGGTGCCGGTCGGCGTCAGGCCGAACTCGCGCAGCCGGTTCTGCACCTCCTGCGTCTTCACGATCTTCACGATCTCGCTGTTCAGCCGGGCGACGATCGGGTCGGGCGTGCCGGCGGGCGCGAAGATGCCGTGCCAGGAGTTGCCGGTGGCGCCGTTCGGATCGAGGTCGGCACGGAACTCGGTGAGCGTCGGCAGGTCGGGCAGGGCCGGGATGCGCTCCGGGCCCGAGGTGGCGATCGCCTTGATCTTGCCCGCCTTGATGTTCGGGATGGCGGTAGTCGAGGCTTCGAGGAACATGTCGACCACGCCGGCGATCACGTCCGGACCCGGCACCGTCTTGTAAGGCACGTGCACGAGCTGGATGCCGACGCGGTTCGCGATCGTCTCCATGCCCACGTGCGGGTGCGAACCGGTGCCGTTCGAGGCGTAGTTGATCTTGCCGGGATTCTTCTTGGCGTAGTCGACCAGCTCCTTCATGTTGTTGAAAGGCGCCTTGTTCGTCGCGACGATGATGTGCGGCACCTGGAGGATCTCCACGACGGCCTTGAAGTCCTTCAGCGAGTTGAACTTGGCGCTCGGGTACACGTGCGGCACGATCGCCATCACGCCCTTGACCGTGAAGAGCAGGTTGTAGCCGTCGGGCGGCATGGTCGCGGCCACTTCCGCGCCGATCATTCCGCCGGCGCCCGGCCGGTTGTCGATGATCACCGGTCGCCCGAGCGCCGGGCTGAGCCGTTCTGCGATGAGACGCGCCACGATGTCCGGCGAGACGCCGGCGGCGTAGGGAAGGATCACCCTTACCGGGCGGTCCGGATAGCCGGCCTGTCCCCATGCGCTCGACGTGATCACGCAGGCAGTGAGTGCCGCGGCGGCAAACAAAACGCTTCTACGCTTCATGGGACTCTCCTCCAGGGCTGTGGTCGGTAGGTTAGCCCAGACCGGAACGATATTGGTCGAAACACGGATGGCCGCGCACCGTTGACCGCCCTGTCGCGGCGGCGTAGCGTGCCATCGGGAGGTGGACCATGCGCTTCGCTGCGTGGATCCGTGGTTCGTTCGCGCTCGTCTTTTTTGCGGTTGCGCACCGGCAATCCGAGACCACCGGGCAGCTGATCCAGGCCGGGGGCATCAAGGTCGAATAGAGCGGGCGCGCGATTTGCATCGCTTCCGGACCTCTCCTGAAAGGATCCGGAAATGAACGCTTCGGACATTTCGACGCTTGCCCACCAGCTTTTTGCGGCGCAAGGCGCCAAGGCCATCGCGGAAGCCGCGCAGAAGGCCGAGTCCTGCCGGCAGGCCGGAGATAGCGAGCAGGCGAACGTGTGGGAGCGTGTGGAAGGGGTCTTGCGCGAGCTGCGCGGTCCGCACCAGAGCTGATCTTCAGGGAGTGGAGTGCGCCTGCATCCACTCGATGAAATCGTCGGCGGCCGCCGCCAAATCGAAGCGCGGCGCCCAGCCGAGATCCTCGACCAGCCGACGGTTGGAGAACCGGGTGCGCGTGCCTGGAGCGAGCGGCACGACGTTGCAGCCTTCGCTCGATTCGCGCCAGCGGAACTTCGGGAAGCGCTTCTCGAGCAGCCCGCACCATTGCGGCAGCGCCCACGCCGCGCCGGTGCCGAGGTGGTACAGCCGATGCGAAGGCGACTCCGCGTCGAGGAGCGCGATGAGCGCGCTCGCCACCTCGGGGCCGTAGATGTAGTCGGTGGGTCCGAGCGGCGGAAACACTGCCTCGCCGCCTGCGGCCGCGATGCGCGCAATGACGGTCGGCGGGGAGAGGCGATCGCGCACGCCGGTCTCGTGCTCCCAGCGGCCGAAGGCCATGGCCAAGCGCCCGATGCGCACGTCGAGGCCCCACAGGGCCGCGAGGCGCAGGCAGCTTCGCTCGGCCGCGTACTTGGTGATCCCGTACATCGATTCGGGAACCGGGCGGTGACGCTCCTCGTCGAGCGGCTCGGCCACCCCGATTCCCGCCGCGCCGTAGAGAGCCCCAGTGCTCGCGTGAACGAAACGCTCGACTCCGAAATTTCTTGCTTCCTGAAGAAGGTTGAGCGTGCCGATGAGGTTCACCTCGGCGATGCGCCGCGGCTCGCGCGCGTCGCGCTCGGGGCCCGCCGTGATGGCGGACATGTGAACGACTTGCTTGATCTTGTTCTCCCGAAAAAGTCTTTCGAGTGAAATGCGATCGGTGACGTCGCCCTGAACGAAAACGGCCTTGGCGAAATCTCGCGGAGGCGCGCGCAAGTCGAAGATCAGCAGCTCGCCGCCGCGCTCGAGGAGCTGCTCGGCGACGTTCAGGCCGACGAACCCCGCGCCGCCGGTGAGCAGGATCATGGGCCTACGCTGTCCATGACGAGCATGTGGGTGTTACCAATGGTAACAACCCGATCGGACTTATGGAGCGCGGACGCTGTCTACCCATCAGGATGATTAGGCGCAAAGGAGCGCGGCTCTTCACGGTTTGCCTGCTGGCATTCGGTCTCAGCGGCATCGCTTACGCGCGCGGTGGGCATTCAGGCTCGGGTGGTTTTCACGGCTCGGGCGGCTTCCACCACTTCAGCGGCGCCCATGGATTCCACCATTTCGGCGGCCCTCATTTTCACAACCACGCGTTTATCGGCGGCGGGGTCGTCCTTGCGCCTTCTTTTTTCTACCCACCGCCCGTTTACGCAGATCCGCCGCCGGCGGTGCTATATGTCGAGCCTCCTCCGGCGAATTCGACGCCGGAACCCGGCTACTGGTACTACTGCCCGGACTCGAACCAGTATTACCCCTACGCCCAGCAGTGTCCGAGCGGTTGGCAGCCGGTCGCGCCGCAGCCACCTCCGTCGTAACAATTACTTCTTGTAGCCGAGGATCCCGGAAGAGAGCGAGCGCGGGTCGCGCTTTGCGGCGCGGCCCTCGTCGACCAGCGTGAAGAACTCGAAGAGCGCCCGGTTGAAGGCCTCGGGCTCCTCGATGTTGATGGTGTGGCCCGAGCGCGGCAGCACCAGCAGGCCGCAATTCGGAATGCTGCGCTTCATGAGGAGCGCGGGCTCGAGACAGGGGTCGTCCTCGTCGCCGGTGACGACGAGCGCCGGGACGTTGATCCGCTTCATGTCCTCGACCAGCTCGTAGAGCGAGGGCCGGCGCATCTGCACGCCGCGCATGGTGAGCGCCTGGCCGCGCGGCGAGTGCTCGGCGAGCTGCGCCGCGAACTCGGCCCAGCCGCGCGGGTCCTTGTTCTGGAACTGCACCCGGGTGGGGCCGAGGGCGTACCTCTTCGCCGCTTCGGCCCAATTGGCCTCGAAGGAAGCCGCGGCGCCCTCGCACTCGGCGCGGAACTTCTCCTTCTTGTCGGGCTCGGCGCCGTAGCCGCAGCCCGCGATGACGAGCGAGCGCGCGCGTTGCGGATAAGTGATGCCGAAATGCAGCGCGGCGAAGCCGCCCATCGAGAGGCCCACGACGTGGGCGCGGTCGATCTTCAGGTGGTCGAGGATCGCCAGCGCGTCGCCGCGCGCGATCGCCTGAGAATAGCGCTCGGCGTCGTCAGGGATGTCGGAAGGCGGGAAGCCGCGGGCGGCGTACGTGATGCAGCGGAAGTAGCGCGAGAAGAACCGCACCTGAGGCTCCCAGCTGCGGTGGTCGCCCGCGAACTCGTGGATGAAGATGAGCGGCGTGCCGGTGCCGGTCTCCTCGTAGTAGAGTCGGGTGCCGTCCCTGGCGTTCGCTTGTGGCATCGGAATTCTTCCTAGGCTAATACCGCGGTGAGGTCGATCTCGATGCGGCAGCCGGGCACCAGCAGCCCGCTTACCTGCACCGTGGTGCGCGGCGGCGGTGAAGGGAAGAACTCCTTCCACACCTGGTCGAAGTAGTAGAAGTCGTCGAGCTCGGTCAGGAAGACCTGCGACTTGACCACGTCCTTGAGATCGCAACCCGCGGCATGGAAGACGCTGCGCAGATTCTCGAGCACGTAGCGCGTCTGCTTCTGGACATGCGAGCCGTAGTAGGGGAATGCGGGATCCTGCCGCGCCTCAGGGGGAACTCCGGTCTTGTAATCGGAGGCGATCTGGCCGGCCGCGTACAGCGTCTCGCCGGCGAGAATGCCCTGGCAGTAATGGGCCATGGGCGTCGGCGTCGATTTGCCTTTGACGACTTCCCTCTTTGTTCTTGCCTGGACACCCCAGAGATCAATCTCGACCTTGCAGCCCGGGACGAGGAGCTTCCCGATCTGCACCGTGGTGCGCGGCGGCGGCGAAGGGAAAAACTCCTTCCACACCTGGTCGAAGTAATAGAAGTCGTTCAGGTCGGTGAGGAAGACCTGCGACTTCACTACGTCCTTGAAGCTGCAGTCCCCGGCTTCGAACACGCTGCGCAGGTTCTCGAGCACATAGCGCGCCTGCTTCTGGATGTTCGACCCGTAATAGGGGAACGCGGGATCCTGCTGCGCCTCGGATGGCACGCCGGTCCGGTAGTCGGAAGCAATCTGGCCGGCCGCGTACAGCGTCTCGCCGGCGAGAATGCCCTGGCAGTAATGGGCCATGGGCGTCGGGGTCGACTTGCCTTTGAGGACTTCCCGCCTTATTTTTGGTTGAACGGCCCAGAGGTCGATTTCGACTTTGCAGCCTGGCACGAGCAGGCCGCTCACCTGGACCGTGGTGCGTGGCGGCGGCGAGGGGAAGAGCTCCTTCCAGACCTGGTCGAAGTGGTAGAAGTCGTCCAGGTCGGTGAGGAACACCTGGGACTTCACCACGTCCTTCAGGTCGCATCCTCCGGCCTGCAGCACTTTCCGCAGGTTGCCGAGGATGTAGCGCGCCTGCTTCTCGATGTCCGAGCCGTAATAGGGAAACGCCGGATCCTGGCGCGCTTCCGGCGGCACGCCGGTTTTGTAGTCGGACGCGATCTGGCCGGCGGCGTACAGCGTTTCCCCCGCGAGCACGCCCTCGCAGTAGTGCGCCATCGGTGCCGGCGTGCCTGAGCCCTTGATCACCTCGCGTACCATGTGCGTCGAGACTTATCATAAGGCGGGAGGGCCATAAAGCGATGACGGCGAAACAATGGAGCGGCGCCGCAATCGAGGATGCGCTCGCGGCGCAAGGCATCGCCCTGGCGCCTGGGCGCGCCGAGCGCATCGCGCGGGCGCAGGAGGCCCTGCTCGGCGCGTCCGCGGCCGACCCGCTGCTCGCCATGCTCGAGTTCCAGGCCGACCCTTCGGGGTTTCTTCTCGCGCTGAGGAAGCAGGAGTGAGCGACCCGGCGCTTCTTTCGCTTGCGCAGGCGCGCGAGGTTCCTCCCGGCGAGCTGGTGCAGGCCTGCCGCGCCCGCATCGCGGAGTGGCAGCCGCGGCTCAACGCCTTCGTCGAGCTGGAAGAGAGCCGGACGACGGGCGTTCCGCTCGCGCACAAGGACATGTTCTACCGCGCCGGCCGGGAAGCGGCCTGCGGCTCGAAGATCCTGCGCGGCTGGATCCCGGGCGAGACCTCGGCGGCGCTGGAGCGCCTCGACGCCGCGGGCTTCGCCGACCTGGGCCGGCTCAACATGTCCGAGTTTGCCTACGGGCCCACGGGTCACAACGAGCACTTCGGCGACTGCCGCAATCCGTGGAATCCGGAGTGCGTTACCGGCGGCTCTTCCAGCGGCTCGGGCGCCGCGGTGGCGGCGCGGCTCGTGTTCGGCGCGCTCGGCTCGGACACCGGGGGCTCGGTGCGGCTACCCGCGGCGGCCTGCGGCATCACCGGCCTCAAGACCACCTGGGGCCGCGTGTCGCGCCATGGCGCGATGCCGCTTTCGCCTTCGCTCGATACCGTCGGCCCGCTCGCGCGAAGCGCAGAGGATTGCGCCATCCTGCTGCAAGCGATCGCGGGCTTCGACGCCAGGGATCCGCAGAGCTCGCGCGAGGCGGTGGACGACTACTTGCAAGATCAACGCAAGAGTCGAATTGCGATCTCGTCCGACTGGATCGAACGCAACGCCGAGCCGGAAGTCGCCGCCGCGGTGCTCGCGGCCGTGAAGACGCTCGAGCGCAATCCGATCGAAGTCGAGCCGCCCGACTTCGACACGCTTTCGGCGCATTGCCTGGTGGTGATGCAGGCGGAGGCGTCGGCACAGCACGCGAGGTGGATGCGTGAGCGTCCGGGCGACTACTCCTCGTCTGTGCGCGCGCGCCTCGAATCCGGTTTCGCCATTCCGGCGAGCCAGTACCTGGAGGTGCTGCGCCTGCGCCGCGCCGCGCTCGAGCGCTTCTGCGCGCAGACGCTCGGCGCCGCCGATGTCTACGCGCTGCCCGGCATCGCGATTCGAGTCCCGACGCGCGAGGAGACCGGGCCTAAAGGCGGCGAGCGCATGCCGCGCCTGCTCGCGGACCTCACCCGCCTCACTCGCTGGGTCAACTATCTTGGCCTGCCGGCGCTTGCGGTCCCATGCGGCTTCGATACGCGCGGCCTGCCGCTCTCGCTGCAGCTCGTCGGCCGGCCTTTCGCCGAGGCCACCTTGCTCGCCGCCGCACGCGCCTACCAGCGCGCGACCGACTGGCACCGCCGAGCGCCCGTCTGATGGCCGTTCGCGTCGTGCGCCTGGGCACGCCGAGGACGCCGGGCGAAGGCATGCGCCTGGGCACGGTCCGGCGCCCGCCGCGCGGAGTGAAGAAGGCGGACTTCGCCCGGCGCGACTACTACGATCTCTGGCTTCCGCTTCTTTCTCCTAGCCAAGTCATCGTCACGCGCGCGATGTCGCAGCCGTGGACCGACGCCCGCTGGGCGAAGTTCGAGCGCGACTATCGCGCCGAGATGCGCCGGCCGGTGCCGAGGGAGCTCATCGCCCTTCTTGCGCAGATGTCGCGGCACGTGAATTTTTCGGTCGGTTGCTACTGCGAGCGCAAGGACCGCTGTCATCGCTCGATCCTTCGGAAGCTCCTCGAGGAGGAAGGAGCGAAGATCGAAAGCAATGCATTCGACTGAAACCCCCTCGGAGTGGGTGCTGCGCTGGGCGCAGCTCGTCGAGCGCGGGCCAGTGCTCGACGTGGCCTGCGGCGCGGGGCGGCACGCCACTCTCTTCGCCGAGCGCGGCTTCGAAGTGTACGCGCTGGACCGCGACGACCAGGTGCTCCCCGGTTCGATCCATTTCGTGAGAGCTGACCTGGAAGACGGCAGTCCATGGCCGTTGCACGGGAAGCGCTTCGCCGCGATCGTGGTTACAAATTATCTTCACCGGCCACTTTTCCCGCGCCTCGTCGAGAGCCTGGAGCCGGGCGCGGTGCTCATCTACGAGACCTTCATGCTGGGCAACGAGCGCTACGGCAGGCCGTCGAATCCGAACTTTTTGCTGCGGCCGGGGGAGCTGCTCGAGGCATTTGCCACGCTCGGCGTCGTGGCGTTCGAGCAGGGAACGGTGGAGCGGCCGAAGAAGGCGGTGGTGCAGCGCATCTGCGTCATCCGGGAACCGGCCGGAAGCGTTAGAATCCCCGCATGATTACCGGCAGCCTGGTTGCCATCGTCACCCCGATGAAGTCGGGGGGAGGGCAGGACGGACACCTCGACTTCGGGGCCTTCAAGCGGCTGATCGACTGGCATGTCGAGGAGGGGACCGACGGCATCGTGGTGGTGGGCACCACCGGCGAGTCGCCGACGGTCAACGTCGACGAGCACAAGGAGCTGATCCGGGTCGCGGTCCAGCATTCGCGCGGGCGCATCCCGATCATCGCCGGCACCGGCGGCAACTCGACCGTCGAGGCGATCGAGCTGACCGAGTCGGCGAAGAAGGCCGGCGCCACCGCCTCGCTTTCGGTGGTGCCCTACTACAACAAGCCGACGCAGGAAGGCATGTACCGGCACTTCCGCAAGATCGCGGAGACGGTCGACCTGCCGATGATCCTGTACAACGTGCCCACGCGCACCGTCGCCGACATGCAGAACGACACGGTGCTGCGCCTCTCGCAGGTGCCGGGCATCATCGGCATCAAGGACGCCAGCGCGAACATCGAGCGCGGCACCGACCTCATCCGCCGCATGCCGAGGAACTTCGCCATCTACAGCGGCGAGGACGTCACCTCGCTCGCGCTGATCCTGCTCGGCGGCCACGGCGTGATCTCGGTCACCGCCAACGTGGCGCCGAAGCTGATGCACCAGATGTGCGCCGCCGCCCTGGTGGGCGACGTGAAGAAGGCGCGCGATATCAACCTCAAGCTGCTCATGCTGCACCAGCGGCTGTTTGTCGAGACCAGCCCGGCGCCGGTGAAGTGGGCGATGGCCGAGATGGGCCTGATCGAGAACGGCCTGCGCCTTCCGCTGGTGCCGATGTCGGAGAAGAACCAGAGCGCCGTGCGCGAGGCGCTGCACGAGGCTGGAATCGCACTTCCCGGCCTGCGGGTCGTGGAAGGACGCGCATAACATGTTCAGGGGCCGCGCCTAGGATGCGCCGGCTGGCGCTCGTCGCCGCGCTCGCCCTCGCGGGCTGCAGCACCTCGATGTTCGACAGCAACGTCGACTACAAGACGGCGTCGCAGCTACCGAATCTCGAGATTCCTCCCGACCTGACCGCGCCGCAGCGCGACGGCCGATTCCAGCTGCCCGAGCAGAAAACGGCGACGGCCTCGGGCTACCAGCAGGAGCGCAAGGAGCAGGGACGCACCGGCGCCGCCGGCGTGCTTCCGCAGGTGGAAAACGTCCGCCTCGAGCGCCTCGGCGCTGAGCGCTGGCTGGTCGTGCAGGAGCCGCCCGACAAGGTCTGGTCGACGGTGCGCGAGTTCTGGCTGGAGCGCGGCTTCCTGATCAAGCAGGAATCGCCCGAGGCGGGCGTGATGGAGACCGACTGGGCCGAGAACCGCGCCAACCTTCCACAGGACGGCATTCGGGGCCTCCTCGGGCGCTTCGCCGACAGCGTCTATTCGACCTCGCTGCGCGATAAGTTCCGCACGCGCCTGGAGCGCACGCCCGACGGCAATGGCACCGAGATCTACATCAGCCACCGCGGCATGGAAGAGGTCTACACGATCTCGCAGAACCGCGGCGAGGGCCAGACCGGCCAGACCTATTGGCAGCCACGCGCGGCCGATCCCGGGCTCGAGGCCGAGTTCCTGCGGCGCCTGATGGTGCGCCTGGGGTCGACCGAGGAGCGCGCCAAGCTGGCCGCGGCCGCCGCGCCTTCGCCCGACCGCGCTGCGATCGTGAAGTCGAGCGACGGGACGCAGGCGCTGCAGGTGAACGAGCCGTTCGACCGGGCGTGGCGGCGCGTGGGCCTCGCGCTCGACCGCGTCGGCTTCACGGTCGAGGACCGCGACCGCCAGAACGGCATCTACTTCGTGCGCTACGCCGATCCCGAGAGCGAGATGGCGCAGAAGAACAACGAGAAGGGCCTGTTCTCCCGCATCTTCGGCTCGAGCGACTCGAAAGTGAAGGCCGAGCAATACCGCGTGCAGGTGCGGCCGGAGAAGGAGAAGGAAGCGAGCACGGTGAACGTCCTGAACAAGGAAGGCGGCGCCGAGACCAACCCCACCGCGCAGCGCATCCTCGTGCTGCTCCACGAACAGCTGAAATAGCGTTGCTGCGTTTCGCTTCGCTCGCGAGCGGCAGCCGGGGAAACTGCCTGGTCGTGGAGGCGGGCGAAGGCGCCTCGCTCACCCGCGTGCTCCTCGACTGCGGGCTCAACCTCACGGATTGCGAGCGGCGGCTCGCGCGGCTCGGCCTCGCGCCGCGCGACATCGACGGCATGCTCGTGACCCACGAGCACGGCGACCACGCGCACGGCGTGTTCGACTTCGCCGCCGCCCACGACATCGTGGTCTACCTGACCTACGGCACCATGCTCGCGATGAAGGCCGAGGGCAAGGTGATCGAGGGCGTGCGCATGGTGTTCGTCAACGGCAGGCAGAGCGAAGCGCTCGGCGGCATGCAGGTGATCCCGTTCACCGTGCCGCACGACGCGCGCGAGCCGGTGCAGTTCGTGCTCTCCGACGGCGAGCGCAAGCTCGGGGTGCTGACCGACATCGGCACGCCGACCGCGCATGTCGCGCAGATGCTCTCGGGGCTCGATGCGCTGGTCCTGGAGTGCAATTACGACCGCGACATGCTGTGGAACGGCGCCTACCCGAAGTGGCTCAAGCAGCGTATCGCCGGCCCCTTCGGGCACCTCGACAACGAGGACTCGGCGCGGCTCATCGGCGCGCTCGACTGCTCGAGGCTCAAGCACGTCGTCGGCGCGCACCTCTCGCAGCAGAACAACCGTCCGGAGATCGTGCGCACTGCGCTCGCGCGCGCGCTGAACTGCGAGGAGAGCTGGATCGGCCTCGCCACGCAGGACGAGGGCTTCGGCTGGCGCAGCCTGTGAAAGGCTGAAGGTAGGGTGAAACAAAAGGGGTCAGAACAAATTGTTCTGCCCCTTTTTCCAGTGCGTTACTTCTTCTCGTCCTTCTTCTCTTCCATTGGCGCGGCGGGCGTCGCGGGCGCCGACGACGACCCGGAGGTCGACGGGCTGCTCGAGGGCGAGCTGGGCGCGGCGGACGACGACGACGGCGACGAGGACGAAGGTGACGAAGGCGCCGAGGACGAAGGTGCCATGCCCGGGGAGCCCGAGCTCGGGGCCTTCTTCGAAGCCGATTGCTCGCCGCATGCGGCGAGGGCAAGCGCGGCGGCGACCGCGATCAGCAGAGTTTTGGTCATTGCGGGTCCTTAAAGGGTTGGGGGCGCAATTTTAGGCTGCCCCGGATGAAATTTCACCCCTGAATTCGTCCCTGGACCGCTGGTTCGACTGTCAGAGCCCCAGGGTGCTGCTGGAAACCGCCGGGAACGAGGCGGCCCAGATCTCGTCGAAGCGTGCCCGCATCGCGAGCGCCTCGGTCTCGTCCCCGAGGCCGATGGCGCCGCGCCAGCGCGCCGCCACCGGCCGGCGCACGTAGTCGATCGAGTCGAGCACCAGGAAGGCATCCTGCAGCTCGCGGATCTCCTCCTGGGTGCGGTTGATCTGGATCGCGTGGCTGTAGCGCGCGAGCAGGCCCATCATGCGCGGGCACTCGCGCTGGAGGTGCTGCGGCTCATGCAGCACCAGGTAGAGCCGGCGCGTGCGGCTCGCGCGCAGAAAGCCCTCCAGGCGCGCGAGGCGCGCGACGTCGTTCAGCCGCAGGCCCGCGCCGTCCGGGTCGAACATGCGCAGCTCCCGGCCCGGGCGCTCGAGCAGGCGATCGACCGCGGCCTGGAAGCCCTCGCGAGTATCGAAGCTTTCGTACACCGCGTCAGCCATCGTGCTCCTCGCTTGTGTAATGCGCGTACCCTGCGCGGCACCATTCTGCGATCAGGCCCGCGAGCGGCGCAAGGAACGCTCTGTCGGCCCGGCGCCGGTCGGCGAGCTCGCGCAGGAGCCGCGGGTGGCGCACCGAGAGCGCCTCGCCGTTCACGAAGAAGCGCTCGCCGTAGTAGAGGAGCGAGGTCTTCGGATCGAGGCGAACCGTGGCGCCGCGCCCCGCGCCGGGCCGGAACACCACGTGGGGCTTGGGCGAGCTGAGGTAGCGGCCGAGGAAATCGATCACGTCGCCGCGCGACCAGCGGATGCGCGCGAGCGCTTTTTCGCTGAACCGGAGGAGCTCGCGCGGGATGCGCGCCGGCCGCGCTGCCGGGGCAAGCCGCGGGTCGCGGTACGCCGCATCGGGGAGGCCGCGCTCGTGCAGCCAGTCGAGAAACGCGGCGCCGAGCTCGGCGCCGCGCGGCGCGCGAAAGCCGATCGAGTAGGTGTAGCACTCGTCGAGCGCCACGCCGTCGTGCTCGATCCCTGGCGGAAGGTAGAGCAGGTCGCCGGGGTGCGCAATGTATTCTTTTTGTACGACGCGCCACCTGCGCCGGCCCGGCCCCTGCAGCAGGAACACGTCATAGGAGTCGACGTGCGGCCCGACCCCGCCGCCGGGCGTCGCGTAGCTCACCATCACGTCGTCGAGACGCGCCTGCGGAATGAACGCGAAGCGCCGCAGCAGCGCGTCGGCGGCGGCCACGTGCAGGTTGACGCCGGAGACGAGCAGCGTCGAGCGCCCTTTCTCGAGCCTGACCTTGTCGAAAGGTCCGTGGCGCGTTTCCCGCCGTTTGCCACGGCGTTCCACGATCCGGGATTCGACGTCGTCGTGCGCCGCAAGCCGAGCGAGCGCGCGCTTGCCGATCACGCCGCCGAAGCCTGGCAGCGCCTGCGGCACGAAAAGCGGGCGTTTTTGCCAATAACGACGCAGAAACGCGCGTGGCGAAAGTCCTCCCAGCAACTCGAGTGTCATCGACGCGGAATTATATGTAGCGCGCGAACTACACACCGCGCGCGCCACTTGTCAAAGCGAAAATGATTTGGCATAGAATCGGCGCACCATGCTGGAACCCGGACAGCCGGCGCCGGAATTCGAACTGCCCGATGCGGACATGCAGACGGTGGACCTGTCCACGTTCAAGGGGAAGAAGAACGTGGTGCTCTACTTCTATCCGAAGGACGGCACGCCCGGTTGCACGCTGGTCACCACCGACTTCTCCGACCACGAGGAGCAGTTCGTCAAGCACGACTGCGTGGTGCTCGGCGTGTCGCGCGACGACTGCCTGACGCACGCCGACTTCCGCGACCGCAACGGCGTCACCATCGGCCTGCTCTCCGACACCGAGGGCGAGGTGTGCCGCAAGTACGGCGTGATCCAGGACAAGCAGACCGAGGACGGCGTGCGCCGCGAGTGCCTGGTGCGCTCCACCTTCGTCATCGACAAGAAAGGCGTCATCCGCCACGCGGAATACGGCGTCAATCCCCGCGGCCACGCCGCGGAAGTCTTCGACCTGGTGAAAAGACTGCGGTCCTGATGCACGTTGGCCGGGACACGGTCGTCTCGCTGAAGATCCAGATGTACGACGCGCAGGGCGGCCTGCTGCACGCGCCCGAGGACCAGCATACCTACCTGCACGGCGGCTACGGCGGGCTGTTCGAGGCGCTCGAGCGCTCGATCGAGGGCAAAGGGCCGGGCGAGCAGGTGCGCGTGCAGCTCGAACCCGAGCAGGCCTTCGGCGAATACGACGCGGAGCTGTTGCGCGTCGAGGAGGCCGAGCGCTACGGCGAGGGACTCGAGGTCGGCATGGAGATCGAGGAGGACGAGCACCTGTACACCGTGACCGACGTGGCCGCGGGCAAAGTGGTGCTCGACGGCAACCACCCGCTCGCAGGAATCGCTTTACGGTTTTCGTGCGAAGTAATTAGCGTTCGGGCCGCCAGGCCCGAGGAAATCGAGCGCGGGGTATCATTGCCCTAGGGAAGGGGGCAATGCCGCGCACTGCCGCAACGATTCTGCTGCTCGCTTTTCTCGCGCCGCCTTGGCTCGCGTGCGCGCGCGCGTCCGAGATCACGGAGCGCGTGCTCAAAGTCCCGGTGAAGTTCGACGACATGTACCGCAAGACCATCGCGCGCGAGATCACGGTTACGGTCTTCGAGGAGCGCGGGCGCGCGCCGTATCCTTTGCTCGTCCTGAACCATGGACGCGCAATCAACCAGGCCGGTCGCCAGCGCTACGGGCGCGTGCGCCTTTCGGAAGCTTCGAAGTATTTCGCCTCCCTCGGGTATGCGGTCTGGGTGCCGACGCGGATCGGCTACGGCGTAAGCGGAACGGACGAAGACCCGGAATATAGCGGAGAGTGCGGCAACAAGGACTACCCGCCGGCGTACGCCGCCGCGACCGAGCAGGTGCTCCAGGTCATCGATTACGCCAGACGGCAGCCCCAGATCGACGGCTCGCGCATCGTTGCCGTTGGCCAGTCGTTCGGCGGCACGACCAGCATCGCGCTCGCGGCGCGCGGTCTGCCGGGGCTCCTCGCCACGGTCAACTTCGCCGGCGGCGGCGGCGGCAATCCCGACACGCGGCCCGGCAATCCGTGCGAGCCGTACAAGCTGGCCGAGATGTTCGCCGGCTACGGCAGGAGTTCGCGCATTCCGACGTTGTGGATCTACACCGAGAACGACCGCTACGCCGGCCCCAGGTACACGAAAAGCTGGTACGAGGCTTTCCGCGCCCAGGGCGGAGCCGGCGAGTTCGTGCTTCTCCCTCCATTTGGCGAGGACGGGCACTCGCTGTTCTCGCGGGGAATGCCGCTCTGGAAACCGATCGTCGAGCGGTTTCTGGTTGCCCAGGTTCCGACCAAGGAGATGAAAGCGCAATGAGAGCCCCGTTGCTCGCCGCGGCGCTGACCGTGGTTGCGATCGCTTCGATGCCGGCGTACGCGCAGAGTTATCCGAATCGCCCGATCCGCGTGATCGTGCCGCAGCCGCCCGGCGGCGGCTTCGATCTGGTCGCGCGCGTGATCGCCGAGCCGCTGGCAAGAGTGATGGGCAATCCGGTGGTGGTCGACAACCGTCCGGGGGCGGGCATGCTGCTCGGCACCGAAGCGGCGGCCAAGGCCGACGCCGACGGCTACACCATCCTGCTCGGCGCGAAGCCCAACCTCGCGTTCAACGCCGGCCTCTACGACAGGCTGCCGTACGACCCGCGCACCGATTTCGTGCCGGTGGGCATCGCTACTTTCAATCCGTACACGCTGGTCGCGCGCAACGATCTGCCCTTTGCTTCTTTAAATGAAATTCTTGCTTATGCAAAGGCGAATCCAGGCAAGCTGACTTACGCGAGCGCGGGCAACGGCACCGGCCAGCACATCACCGCCGCGGTGACGTTTCACCTCGCCGGGGTGCAGGTGACCCATGTGCCGTACAAGGGCGCGGCGCCGGCCTACCAGGACCTGCTGCCGGGACGCGTGGATCTCTTCTTCGACAACTCGGCCACCGCGCAGCCGCAGATCGAGGCGCGGCGCGTGAAGCCCATCGCGGTGTCGGGCACGGAGCGCCTCGCCGCGCTTCCCGACGTGCCGACGGTGCGCGAGAGCGGGCTCGATTTCGACAACGAGACCTGGATCGGCTATTTCGTGCGCGCCGGCACGCCGGCGCCCATCGTCGCGCGGCTGCGCGCCGATTTCGACAAGGTGCTCGCGATGCCCGAGATCACCGCGGGACTGGAGAAGCGCGGCTACCGCACGCCGCGCCTGTCGGGCAAGGACACGGAAGCCATGGTCGCGAGGGATATCGACAAATGGACGCAGTTGATCCGCAGCGCGGGCATCCGCGCGTCCGACTGAGGTCGCAACTGCAGTAATTTGTCACGCTGCGGCCTGCCGATTCTGCAAAAGTGCTCGCCGGAAACGCTTCTGCCTTGACGAAAGGGGGCGAGCGCACGGTACGCTTTCGGCAAAGGACACAGAAGCCATGGTCGCAAGAGACCTCGACAAATGGACACGGCTGATCTGCACCGCGAGCATCCGCGCGCCCGACTAAGCGAAACTCCGCGCGCCCATCCCGGCGAGCACCGCCGCGCCGCGATCACGCATCGGCGCGCCTCGGCGGCGCACGCCGGGCTGCGCTATGTCACCGACGACCAGGGCGGCATCACGCGAAAGCGCGTCGGCACCGGCTGGGCCTACTACCTGCCCGACGGCGCGCGCATCACCGACCGGCGCGAGCGGAAGCGGATCAATTCGCTCGCGATTCCGCCGGCGTGGACGCAGGTCTGGATCTGCCCCGATCCCGCGGGCCACATCCAGGCCACGGCGCGCGACGCGCGCGGCCGCAAGCAGTACCGCTACCATCCGGCCTACCGCGACGCGCGCGACCACTCCAAGTTCCGCCACATGCTCGAGTTCAGCGAGGTACTGCCGACCTTGCGCGAGCGCATCGAGCACGACCTGCGCGCGCCCGACCACTCCAGGCGCCAGCTCCTCGCCACGGTGGTGCGCTTGCTCGACCGCACCCTGATCCGCGTCGGCAACGACGAGTATGCGCGCGAGAACAAGTCCTTCGGCCTGACCACGCTGCGCCGCCGCCACGTGAGCGTCAACGGCGAGACCGTGCGCTTCACCTTCCGCGGCAAGAGCCGCGTCGAGCACAGCATCATGCTCGAGGACCTGCGCCTCGCGCGCATCATCCAGCGCTGCCAGGACTTGCCGGGACACGAGCTGTTCCAGTACCTCGACGCGGAAAAGAAGCGCCAGGCGATCTCTTCCGACGACGTGAACGCCTACCTGCGCGAGCTCACCGGGCGCGACGTGACGGCGAAGGACTTTCGGACCTGGGGCGGCACCATGCTCGCGGCGGTGGAGCTGCGCGCGATGGGACCGGCCGCGAGCCGGCGCGAGGCCGACCGCAACATCCTGCGCGCCATCGACGCCGTGGCCGAGCGGCTCGGCAACACGCGGGCCGTGTGCCGCAAGTACTACGTGCATCCCGAGCTGCTGCGCGCCTACCTGATGGGCGACACGGTGCCGCTGCCCGAGGTGCCGGGGCGGCAGCGCGACCGGCGGCGCCACCGCGAGGCCGCGTCGCTGCGCCGCGACGAGATCATCGTGCTGAAGTTCCTGCAGGAGCGGATCCGCGAGCCGTCATGAAGGGCTGCGAGCTGTGCGCGCCGAAAGAGGTGCTGTTCGAGAGCGACTTCGCTTATGTGTGTGAAGAGGCGAACCCGCTCAGCAAGGGGCACGTCATCGTAGTGCCGAAGCGCCACGTGGCCGATTTCTTCGACATGAGCGGCGCCGAGCAGGGCTCCGTCATCGCCCTGCTCAATCGGGCACAAAAAATGATCCGGGAACAATACAAGCCGGACGGCTACAACATCGGCGTGAACGTCGGCGCGGCCGCGGGCCAGTCTCGCATGCACGTCCACGTGCACCTCATCCCGCGCTACGTGGGTGATGTTCCGGATCCACGCGGCGGCATCCGCTGCGTGCTGGCTAAGAAGAAATAAAGGGGTCAGACCCCTTTTCCTTCAGCCACTGGTTCCAGACGCGCCGCGCCGCATCGGCGAGCTCGCCGGCGGTGAGCCCCACGGGGCCGGCGCCAGTCGCCGCGAGCTCGTCGGCGGCCGCGCCGTGGAGGTGCGTGCCGAGCACCAGCGCCGATTCGCCGGAGAGGCGCTGCGCGAGGAGCGCGCCGAGGATTCCGGAGAGCACGTCGCCCATCCCGGCGCTCGCCATGCCGGGGTTGCCGGTGGTGTTGATGAAGAGATGACCGTCGCGCGCGACCAGCACGCTGCCGTTGCCCTTGAGCACCACGTGCGCGTTGTAGCGCTGTGAGATCGCGCGTGCCGCAGCGATGCGGTCGTTTTGTACTTCAGAAACACTTGACTTCAAAAGTCTCGCTGCTTCTGCAGGATGCGGCGTAAGCAGCGTATCGGCGCTGCGCCGCCCGCAGGCATTCCGCAGATCAGCGTCCTCAGCAAGGAGGTTCAGCGCGTCGGCGTCGACCACGCACGGCCAGTCGCTCGCGAGCACCGCGCCGACCAGCGTCGCCGCATGCTCGGTGCGCCCGAGGCCGGGTCCCGCGACGACCGCGTCGAGGTCCTGGCCGAGCACGTCGTCGACATGACGCAGCATCAGCTCCGGCGCGCCGAAGTCGACCGCGATGTGCTCGAGCAGCCCGACATAGACCCTGCCTGAACCGAGCTTCAGGGCTGCCCGGCCGGCGAGCAGCGCGGCACCGCTCATTCCCTTGGCGCCGCCGACGATGCCGAGCGAGCCGGCGTTTCCCTTGTGAAAATTGCGCGGCCGCGGCTTGACCGCGTTCTGGAAGAGCGTGCGGTCGGCCACCCACGCATTGGGCTTGGCCTTCGAGAAGTCGATGTCGAGCGATGCGACCCGGATCTCGCCGCAGTGGTCCGGACCGTCGAGGGTGAGTAGGCCGGGCTTCAGTGCGAGGAACGTGATCGTGTGCGTCGCGCGCACCGCGCAGCCGAGCACTTGGCCGGTGTCCGACTGAATCCCGCTCGGTACGTCGAGCGCGAGCACGGGACAATCCTGGCGGTTCGCGTACTGGATGAGCTCGGCGTATTCCCCGGCGATCGGCCGCGCGAGTCCGATGCCGAAGAGGCCGTCGATTACGAGGCCCCAGGCCTTGTCGAGCGGCAATTCGCGCGGATGGCTCACCACCTTGACGCGGAAGAAGCTCTCCTCGAGCCGCGCCGCCGCGATCCGCGCGTCGCCGCCGTTGTTCCCGGGCCCGGCGAGCACGAGGATGTCTTTCTTACTTTCTTTTACCAAAGAAGCAGCGAGATCCGCCGCCGCCCGTCCGGCACGCTCCATGAGCGGCGGAGCGGCATTGCCCATCTCGCTTTCGATCCGGCGAATGTCGTTGGTGAGGTAGATGCTTCCGCTCGGCGCCACGGATTGATCCCTTTGACCCGTATTCAAAGCCCAGACCCCTTGCGCTAGTGTTTTGAGGCGCTCAAGCAATTCTAAGCGTGCGGTGAGGGCCGGCGCTTCGAAGAAAAAAGCACGTGGTGGGAGGGACGACCATGGGTTGCAAGGAGAGGATCGTGGGCTGGGCGGTTTGTCTCGGCCTGTCTTTCGCGCTGCTGGTCGGGTGCAGCGGCGGCGGGGGCGGCGACGCGCCACCCAGCGGAGCCGGCGCGACTGCGCCCGCAGGCGCTCCATCTGCGGGCGGGGGCGGCCTCGGCGGCGTGCCATCCGCCGGAAGTGGCGTCGCCTCCGGCGGTGGTGGCGCGGCCGCCATCGTCGGCGCTCAAGAAGCGTATATCAAGGCTTCCAACAGCGGGTTCGGCGACCTTTTCGGCGCGGCGATCGCCTTGAGCGCCGACGGCAATACGCTTGCGGTCGCCGCCGTGGGCGAGAGCAGCGCCGCCGGCGTCAACGGCGACCAGACCGACAATACGCTGGGGGCCGCCGGCGCGGTCTATGTCCTGGTGCGGAGCGGTGCCACTTGGGTGCAGCAGGCTTATATCAAGGCATCGAATCCGGATGCGGGAGACGAGTTCGGTACCTCCGTCGCGCTGAGCGCGGATGGCGATACGCTCGTCGTTGGCGCGCCGGGCGAGTCGAGCGCGGGGGGCGGCAACCAGGCGGACAACGCGGCTCCGGCCGCCGGCGCGGCCTACGTCTTCATCCGCAGCGGCACGACCTGGACGCAGCAGGCCTACATCAAGGCTTCCAATCCGCAGGTGGCCGCAGAATTCGGCATCTCCGTTGCGCTGAGCGGCGATGGCGACATGCTCGCCGTAGGCGCGCAGGGCGAGTCGGGCGCGGCGACGGGCATCGACGGCAATCAGGCGAAAAATACGGCGCCATTTGCCGGCGCGGTGTACATGTTCGTGCGCAGCGGCGGCACCTGGACGCAGCAGACCTATGTCAAGGCATCGAACGCCAGCGCGAACGACCTGTTCGGCGCGGCGGTCGCGCTAAGCGCCGACGGGGGGACGCTGGCCGTGGGGGCGCTCGGCGAGGCAAGCGCGGCCACCGGCATTGCCGGAGACCAGGCCAACAATGCGGCGCCCGATGCCGGAGCAGCCTATGTCTTCGTTCGCAGCGGGACATCGTGGGTGCAGCAAGCCTACGTCAAGGCATCGAATGCGGGTGAAGGCGACTTCTTCGGAGTCTCGCTTTCGCTCAGCGCGGATGGCAACACGCTGGCCGTCGGTGCTCCGCGGGAGGACAGTGCTTCGAGCGGCATCAACGGCGAGCCGCTCGACGATACGGCCGTCGACGCCGGCGCGGCCTACGTCTTTGTCCGGAGCGCGTCGACGTGGAGCCAGCAGTCTTATGTCAAAGCTTCGAACACCGGGGTGACCGACAGTGGCGGCTTCGGGGAGCTCTTCGGCGCCGCCGTGGCCTTGAGTCAGGACGGCAACGTGCTGGCGGTCGGCGCGCCCCTCGAATCGGGCGATGCTACCGGGATCGGCGGTGACCACAGCGGCGACACCTTCCTTTCCGGAGCGACCTATGTGTTCTCGCGCGCAGGCTCGACCTGGGCGCAGGACGCCTACGTCAAGGCCTCGAACACTGCATTAGGCAGTTTGTTCGGCTTCCACGTCGCCCTGAATGGCGCGGGCAGCGAGCTTGCCGTAGGCGCTCTCGGCGAGGCCGGCGCCGCGACCGGAATCAACGGCGACCAGACCGCCAACCCGGCGTTTGCTTTCTCCGGCGCGGCTTACGTGTTCAGGTAGAACACGCTATTTCTTGGTAACCCCGATCAGCGCATCGGGGAGCCAGGTCGCGGTCTCCGGAAAGAGCGTGATGATCGCGATGCACAGCACCATCATGAGGAAGAAGGGCGCCGAGGCGAGGGCGACGTAGTTGCTGTCGCGGCCGGTCATCGTCTGCAGCACGAAGATATTGAAGCCGAGCGGCGGGGTGAGCTCGGCGATCTCCACCAGCAGCACGATGAAGATGCCGAACCAGACGAGGTCGAAGCCGGCCTTCTCGACCATCGGGATGACCACCGAGGTCGTGAGCACGATCATCGAAACGCCGTCGAGCGCGGTGCCGAGCAGGATGTAGATGCCGGCGAGGATCGCGATCAGGGTGTACTTGTGCGGCTCGAGCGAGGCCACCCATTCAGCTAGCACGCGCGGGATGCCGGTGAAGGCCATGCACGAGGAGAGGAAGCTCGCCCCGGCGAGGATGAACATGATCATGCAGGAAAGCCGCGTCGCCCCGATCAGGCTCGCCCAGAAGCTCTGCCGGTCGAGGCCGCCCGACCACCAGGCGATGACGAGGGCGCCCAGCACGCCGTAGGCGGCGGCCTCGGTCGCGGTGGCCCAGCTCATGGCCATGACGATCACGACGAAGACGATGAGGGCGAGGCAGGGAACGAGCAGCCGGGTCTTGGCGAGCTTCTGGGCAAAGGTCAGTCTCGCGTCCTCGCGCGGCGTCTTGGCCGGGTTGGCGAGCGCCCAGGCGATGATGTAGCCGGAGAAGAGCGCGGTCAGGATGAAGCCGGGGATGAAGCCGGCGAGGAACACCTTGATGATCGAGACCTCGGCCGCCACCGCGTAGACCACCATGATGATGGAAGGCGGCAGCAGGATGCCGAGCGTGCCGGCTGCCGCCAGCGAGCCGAGGCAGGTCTTTTCGTCGTAGCCGCGGCGCTTGAGCTCCGGCAGCGCTACCTTGGCGATGGTCGCGCAGGTCGCCGCCGAGGAGCCCGAGACCGTGCCGAAGATCGCGCAACCGAGGATGTTCACGTGCATCAGGCGACCCGGCAGCCATCTGAGCCACGGCGCGAGTCCTTCGAACATTTCCTCGGAAAGCCGGGTGCGGTAGAGGATCTCGCCCATCCACACGAAAAGCGGCAGCGCGGCGAGCGTGTCGGAGGCGGTGGTGCGCCAGAACGCCTGGAACAGGCTCGGCGCCGGATCCGAGTTGGTGAAGAACTGGAATCCGACCCAGGCCACCGCGGCGAGCGAGATGGCGATCCAGACCCCGCCCACCAGGAGCACGATCAGGATGACGAAGAGGACCAGGCCCGCTTCGAGCGGCGTCATGGCTATACCGTTTCCGAGAAATCGCCTGCGGCGCGCCGCGCTTCCTCCTCGGCCTGGTAGCTCGGCTTCTGCCGTCGGAGGACGCGCACGGTCTCGTCGAAGAGCGCGACGAGGAACACGCCGACACCCAGCACGAGGCTTACCTGCGGCAGCCACTCGGGAATCACGAGCAGGCCCTGCGTCATGTACTTGTCGCGCCAGTTGCCATAGACGTAATCGGTGATGGCCCACAGCATGTAGGCGGTGGCGCAGAGGGCGACGCCGAGGGCGAAGAGCTCGGCGTAGCGGCGGCGGCGAGCGCCGAGGCCCTCGACCCACAGGCCGACGCGCACGAGCTCGCCGTGCCGGAAGGTATGGCCGAGCGCGAGGAACGCGGCCGCGGCGCAGAGCCACCCGGTGATGTCGTCGGCGCCGCGGATCAGGATGCCGAAGCTGCGGCCGACGGCCTGCGCCAGCATGACGACGCCGATCAGGACGAGGCAGACCGCCGCGGCGATCGCCGCGGCGGCGTACAGGCGGTCGAGGAACCGCCTCAAGACACCGAAGACACTACTTGGTGCCGCGGTAGGCTTTGATGATCGATTGACCCTCGGCGCCGGACTTCTTCAGCCATTCGTCGAGGATCTGCTGTCCGACTTTGGCGTACGCCGCCTTCATGGCGGCGTCGGGCTCGTGGATGTTCATGCCGTTCTTGACCAGCAATTCGTTAGCCTCCCGGGTGCGGACTTTCGACATGGCCCAGCCGCGAGTCTCGGCCGTGGACGCAACTCGCACGATGGCCGCCTGGTCCGCGGCCGACAGGCGCGAGAAGGCGCGGGCGTTCACGACAACGGCGTTCTTCGGATGGAATGCGCTCGTGTCGTAGTAGTTCTTGACGTACTCCCAGGCCTTGGTCGCGGTGCCGGTGGCCGAGGAGGTGATCATCGCCTGGATGCCGCCGGTGGCGAACATCTGCGGGACGTCGGGTACTTGCACCACCGTCGGGTTCGCGCCAAGCAGCTCGGCAAGGCGTGCGGTGAGCGGGCTGTAGGTGCGGAACTTGGTGCCCTTGAGGTCGGCGACGCTCTTCAGCGGCTCCTTCGTGTAGATGCCCTGGCCGGGCCACGCCACCGAGTAGAGCAGCTTCAGGCCGCGCCCCTGCAGCTTCTTCTCGAGCAGCGGCTTCTGCGCCTGGTAGAACTTCCACGCGTCGTC